>OBEQ011072998.1_pt1 | contig 205125 bp, 227 predicted proteins | sample 1670901 | NCBI WGS metagenome assembly OBEQ01 (sample SAMEA104232315, study PRJEB22302) | groundwater metagenome | biome: forest; feature: aquifer; material: groundwater | place: USA | collected 2011-08-07 | depth 5.4 m
GGGGGGGGGGATGGTTTGCCACCTCATAATAATAAACCTTTTGAATAGTAATTTGGAGATTTTGGAGCCACAAAGGGTCACCTTTATCAGCAACAAATGAATCAAGATAGATGGCAGTAACGGTTCCGGGATGGAAGTTTTTGCGCTTATTGCTGAAGTGGTATGCCGTCTCAAGAAAAACGACGGGTTGTACTTTGAGGGCATATTTGTCCGCAACCATTTTAGCCCCCGCTTTGAACGGTTTCATTTTTCCGGTTTCGGTACGGGTCCCCTCCGGAAAAATAGTAATAACACGTCCGTGGTCGATGCGCTCTTTACACTCTTTGATAAGCTTGACCAGTGCCGTTTTACTCTCACGTTCTAATGCAATATCTTTTGGCAAGCGGACAACAAGACCGAAAAACGGGACTTCAAAAAGCTCTTTTTTGGCAACCCATGCAAGATCGCGTGAGGTGATGGTCTCCATGATGCCGATATCGATATCGCTTTGGTGGTTAAGCAAAAACATTTGCGCTTCAGGATCAGGGGTCCCTTTGACTTTTACGGGGAGAAATACGAAAAGGCGGATGAACCATGCCGAAAATTTAACGGCATAGGGTCTTGGGAAGAGATGAAAGGTAACGATCATCAGGGTCATACCCGCAAAGATGATAATTACAGCATAAAGCCATTTAATTCGAGCAAAGATCACGTTTATTTATCCATCCCACTTTATTTTCATTCAGGTGAACTTTTATGAAATCTCCTACCTCTTTTTCCGCTTGTAAATGCTCTTCTTCAAGAGTCATTTCGAAAACAGTACCGTGATTCATCGGCAAGAGATAGACCGGAGCATCTTTTTTAACACAAATCTGCTGATTCGGCAAAAGGGCAAAAACGACGTAAAACATCGGCAGTACCGAAGCAATAAGATAGTATTTTTGACGTCTCCAATAATACAGAGCGATCAAAATAGATCCTACGACGGCGGCAGCCCCCACTTTTAATCCGGTATGGCGTTCATCGGTTGGGGAGAGATCGCCTTGAGTTGATACGGTGTCGTCATCAACGACGATAGGGATAGCGAGCGATTCATACCGTTGCTTTTGAAGATTGAAGTATGAAAAGGTCAGGGATTGTTCGGTATTGGGAATGATCGCATAATAGGTCATTTGCGATTCGCCGACATTCGGAAGTTTGGACTCAAATCCTTGTTTTATTGCATTGGCAAGGGAGAAATTACCGATATTACATCGAGAGGCTTTGACCGTAAAAATAACGATATTATTGTCTTGATCGTAGGCGGTTGTTTTGTAGTTTACAATGGTAAACTTATCGGCTAAAACATTTGCAAAGCTTGAAGGGGGAGTTAACGGCGATGCTGCCAATGCGGTACCGATGAGGGGATCCGAAGAGGCCCCGCTGGCGGCAATGGTCGCGGTAATATCGGGTAGACGAATTTCTGTCGATTGAACAAGAAAATAGAAGGTGTCATACACACCGTCATCTTTAACACTGCGGCGGGGCGTTTCACTGAAAATTCGTATCCCTTGTTCATTCTGAAGGGTATATTCAAGGTTTCCTGATGCCACATCAACCGGAGTAAGTTTAACGGTTACGGCAATAATCTCGCCGATATAAGGGTGGCTTGGGAGATTCTTGAACTGCATGGTGAGACCCGAACCGACACCGGAAAAGAGGCTATTGATATTACCAGGTTCTTCAGCGCTATTCGTTTGGGGTTCATTTGAGGGTGCTTCTTGCGGAGCAGCAGGCTCGGTTAATACCGAAGGCTCTGCTAAGAGTGCCGATAAAAAAAGCAATAAAAATAAAGTTATCTTTTTCAAGCGTTTAAAAAGCCCTCAAGCATACGACGTCCATCGTCGGAGCCCAGTAATGATTCCATCGCCCGTTCAGGGTGGGGCATCAATCCAAATACATTTTTGGCTTTATTGCAAATACCGGCAATGCTGTCCACTGAACCGTTCGGGTTTGAGATCTCTCCGTTTTCATCCGTATATTGCAAAAGAACCTGCTCATTCGCATATAACTCTTCTAACCCATTTGCGTCGATATAGAAATTACCGTCATGGTGAGCAATAGGAATATTGAGTATTTCCTCTGTTTTGCAATGACGTAAAAAATCGTTAGAATTATTGAGTACTTTCAGGTGATGGTGGCGCGAAATAAAATGGAGCCCCTCGTTGCGTTTAAGAGCACCGGGAAGAAGTCCCGTTTCGGTTAGTACTTGGAACCCGTTACAGATCCCCAAAACTTTGTCGCCGTTATCCGCATACCCTTTGAGTGCTTTCATGATCGGGGACATTTTGGCGATGGCACCGCTGCGGAGATAATCGCCATAACTAAAGCCTCCCGCTACGACGACGAGATCGATCCCTTGAGGGATCGTGTCGTTTTTATGCCAAAGAATCTCCGTCTCACATCCTAAAGTGGCGAACGCATGCTGTGTATCGTACTCACAGTTGGTTCCGGGAAATTGAACGATGCCGACTTTCATGCTTGAATCTCGATTGCATAGTCTTCAATAACGGTATTGGCAAGGAGATCTTCGCACATTTGAGCTACTTTTGCTTTTGCCTCTTCGACATTGCTCTCATTCATCTCAATAATGATTTGTTTGCCCACACGAACGTCGTTTACACTTCCGAATCCATGGCCTGCTAGTGCATGGTGAACCGCTTTACCTTGAGAGTCTAGAACTCCGTTTTTCAAAAATACATTAACAATTGCTTTCATAACTACCCCAATATTCTATTTAATACTTCTTCATAGGCGACTTTAAGTCCCCCCATCCCTTGCCGGAAACGGTCTTTATCCATTTTCTCACCTGTCACTAAATCCCAGAAACGGCAGTTATCCGGACTGATCTCGTCGGCAAGGATGATTTTTCCCTCTTGATCACGGCCGAATTCCAGTTTGAAATCGACTAAATTGAGCCCTTTTTTGTGGAAATAAGGGCGTAAAATATCATTTACCTGACGTGCCATTGCACGGAGCTGATCAAGTTCCGCTTCATTTTTGACGAGGTTGAGGATCAAGCAGTGTTGATCGTTGAGTTTCGGATCGCCCAGGGCATCGTTTTTATAGTCAAATTCGACCAAGGTAAACGGAAGAACGGTGCCATCAGCAATACCGAGGTTTTTACTCAAACTTCCGGTTGCAATATTACGGACGATGACTTCGATGAGGATAATATCTACTTTTTTACAGAGCATGTGGGTATCATCCATCATCTCGACAAAGTGAGACTCAACCCCTTCTTTGGCCAACATTTTAAAGAGCTCCGAAGAGATTTTATTGTTAAGAGCACCTTTGCCCGCTTCACTATCTTTTTTAGCTCCATTGAACGCGGTCAAATCATCTTTGAACTCAGAGATGACCAGATTGGGATCGTCCGTTGTAAAAAGGCGTTTTGCCTTCCCTTCATACATTAGATCGCGTTTTTCCATAATTATTTTCCTTTGACTATGATAAGTGCTTTTATGATATCGACGCCCTCTCTGAGCTGAATATCTCGATCCAGCTGCTCAGGGGTGATGGTGGTTTTATTGGTAGCATTGCTTTCGGTGACATCGATCATGCCGTCTGTTTTCTCAAGTTCGCTCTCAAGGTGTTTTTTGAGATCGGATTCTTTGATATTGAATTGCTTATCGTGATTTTTTACCTCTCCTGAAACGACTTCAATATCCGGAGAGACGCCGACGGCTTGAATGGTTCTTCCGCTTGGTAGGTAATAGCGGGCAACGGTAAGTTTGATCGCTTCGGTTTCGGTAATCGGCATAACGACTTGAACCGATCCTTTACCGAAGGTTTTTTCTCCTACGATAACACCTCGTTTGAGATCTTGGAGGGCTCCGCTGACAATCTCAGAGGCACTTGCTGATCCTTCATTAACCAATACAACAAGGGGAAGATCGGTGACGGTAGCACTTTTGGTCGCTTTGTAGGTGACATCATCGGCTTTATCACGCCCTTTTTGAGAAACGATAATCCCCTCATCAACAAACAAATCGGTCAATTCAACGGCTTGATCGAGCAAACCGCCTGGATTGTTGCGCAGGTCAAGGATAATCCCTTTACTTTTAGCGGCATTCTTTTTGATGGCCGCTTTGACACCGCTGGCTACTTTTTTATCGAAGCTTGTAACACGGATGTAGAGGATATTATTGCTGATAGTACGGCTGTAGACCGATTCAACCGTGATGATTTCACGAATAATATGAAATTTGATCGGATCGGCTATCCCTTTTCGGACGATGGTAAGGTCAATCGGTGTTTTTGGGGTACCGCGCATAATGGCAACAGCATCATCGATCGTCATGCTTAGGGTAGACTTATCGTTAATTTTAAGAATGATGTCTCCCGCTTTCATCCCCGCTTTATCAGCCGGTGTCCCCTCAATAGGAGCGATGACTGTCAGGGCATTATCACGCATTCCCACGGTGATCCCTAAACCTCCGAACTCTCCGTCCGTTTGGGATTTTAATGAGTCATAGCTTTTTTTATCAAGGTAGGTGGAGTGGGCATCAAGGTTGGAGAGCATCCCCTGCAGCGATTTGTCGATCAACTGATCGATGGTGAGGCCATCGACATTGTATTGTTCAACAATACCGAGGACTTTGGTAAATTTAGCAAGTGATTGCAGGCGTGAAGCTTCTGTAGAAACCTCAGTGGGTTCGGCTTTGGTATTGTTTTTAGCAAGGAGAGAGGTAGAAAGAGCGACGCTGATGGAGAGCGCGCTGATAAAACCGACTACCATCATTTTTGTGTTTTTCATGAGTTTACCGAACCTCTTTGTGAGCCGCATATAAGATCAGCAATTATAGTCAAAACTCCATTAAATAACAATAATCAGATAACGTCAATAATGACATTTCCGATTTGTATCTGTTCGCCTTTAGTGATCTTTGCCCTTTTTCGGGTTTCGATCTCTCCGTTTCGTTTTACCTGTTCTTGCTCGATAAGCATTTTGGCTTGTCCTCCGGTGTCAACGAGATCAAGAAGTTTGAGTAATTTGTAAAGTTCAATGGTTTCATCGGTTAATGTATATGTCACGTGCGTAGCTCTTTTATGAAAATAATATGGCAGAAAAAGAAAATGGTGAAAATGGAGAGGTGAAGCCCTACTAGAGGGCTTCGGAGGTGCTTACCAGCGATCGTTGCGCGGAGGGCGTGGAGCGCGTGGACGAGCTTCGTTAACACGAAGTGTACGTCCGCCGAAATCGTTACCTTCAAGGGCTGTGATCGCTTTGTTAGCTTCGTCTTGGTTTGCCATTTCTACGAAACCAAAACCACGGAAACGACCTGTCTCTTTATCGTTTACGAATTTAACTGAACTAACTTCACCGTATTGTCCGAAAAGATCTTTAAGATCGTTTTCATCTTTGCCGTAGGGAATGTTCCCGACATAAATTTGTGTCACATTGTACTCCGTGGAAAAATCGAACTATAACCAGCATAATCCTTGGCACATTTTAGCCATTCCAATCTTATGGCAATGTTAAAAATAATTGTATTATCGTTATTAATTAAACTTCTTTACAAAAATGCACTAGCCTCTTGCAGGGTCGTAAAATAGGGGATATTGCGCGTATAAAGATACTCTGCCGCTTCGTGCATCATGACCCCTCCCAATAAGATAGGATAAATCGGTTTATTCCTCGGTGATTCCAAGAGTTTGACGATGTTGAGGGTATCGGTCATCATTTGAGGGGTAATGAGCAGATAGATCATTCCGATCTCTTCGAGCGTATCGATGTAATTGAGGGTTATCTCAAATCGCTCGCTTCGAGCATCGCCGATAATATCGATCGGGTTGTTACGTGACCAGTTAGCGGGTAGCAGGAGGTCTAAATCGGCGATAGCTTGGTCACTAAGGGTGGCAAGTATTGCCCCTTTGTCAATAATATAGTCGGTTAATATCGTCCCCGGGCCACCGGCATTGGTAATAATGGCGATGTTGGAGGTATGTGCCGAAGAACGGTACAAGAGGGCTTCGATACTGTCAACGGTTTTGACTCCAACACTCTCCATGAGCGCTTTGAACATCGGATAATCTCCGCTGAGATTACCGGTATGGGAAAATGCCGCTTTGCGTGCTTGGGGACTTTTCCCCGCTTTATAAATCCGAATCGGTTTGCTGCAGCGGCGAATAGCTTCTAAAAGGGTTTTTCCTTCACGTATCCCTTCGGCATAAATAGAGATTGCTTCACATTGGGGAGAATGATCCAGCATTGTAATAATATCGGCGAAATCGAGATCAGACATATTTCCAGCTGAGAGGATATGGGAAAACCCGATCCCCTGTTGCGCTGCTTTATCCATAAGGCTTGAGAGGACGGCCCCGGATTGGGCTACAAGAGCGAGAGAACCCACTTTGACGTTTGATGAACCGAATGTAAGATTGAGGGAACGGGTCGATTCGTAGTAGCCCAGACAGTTGGGGCCGATGATGTTGAGATTATACTTTTGCGCCAATTCAAAGAGGTGTTGTTCGCTTCGGGTATCTCCGATCTCTTTAAAACCGGCCGATACGATAATTACATTTCTGACCCTTTTGGGGATAAGGTGTTCTATCGTTTCTATGACATGAGATGCGGGGATTGTGATTATCGCCGTATCGATCGTATCGTTAATATCATCGATAGAGGTATAGAGGGTATGACCTTCGAATGTTCCCCCTTTGGCATTGACGAGGTAGAGAGTTCCGGTAAAGGAGAGGGCATTTCGGGCGATGGCATATCCCACTTTATAGGGATCAAGGGATGCTCCGATAACGGCAACGGTACGGTTATCGAAAAAATTAGTGCGCACTCGCGTGTGAGATGATTTGATACTCGTAATATCGTTATATTGAATTCGGGCATCGACGATACTTATCCCTCGATTGTTAAGAATAACGGGGTTGAAATCGCACTCTTGAACGGTGGGATGCTCGGATAAAAAGAGTTGGACTTTTTGGATGAAATCGACGGCAATATCGATAGAAAAACGGCTGCCGCGATACCCTGTGAATAAGGCGGATATCTTCGTGGTGCGGAGGGCCCGTTCTATCTCACTGCGGTCGGCATGAAGGTCGATGTAACAGATATCACGGTAGAGTTCGAGCAATACCCCCCCCTTGCCGAAAAGGATGGTTTTGCCGAATATCGGATCATCCACTACCCCGACAAAGAGTTCTTCCCCCTTGAGCATTTCGGTAGCAATAAAGCCGTCTTTATCACTGTTCAGAAGAATGTTATGTTGGGCAATATTATTTAAAATACGTGTTTTCGCTACAGCGGCTTCATCGTTATTGGGGATAGAGATAGCGACAGCACCGACATCGCTTTTATGAATGACGGCAGGCGATTCGATTTTAAGGGCAATAGGATAAAAATCGAGATTCACCGGTTCGTTGAGATTAAATCGGCGGAATTTCGGGATTTGAAATCCCGATTGTTCTAATAGGTGATACAGTTCGGATTCGACCATCGGTGACTCCATCGGATTTAAGCTCAGATAGTATAGCCTAAGGTTTGGGCAGGTGTAAAGTAAGACTCCCCATTTGCAAGCCGGCGGAGTATTTCCTCTCTGGGGAGTGGGCGGCTGAGGTGGTAACCTTGGAGGGTATCCACCTGTGAGTCGATGAGAAAATCAAAATGGGATACCTCTTCTACCCCCTCAGCAGTGACGTTCATCCCTAATATGTGTGCTAAGTTAGACATGGCTTCAACGATATGGCGGTGTGATTCGACATCGAATAAGGAGAGGATAAAGGATTTATCGATTTTAAGGGTATCGATAGGGAGTTGGGCGAGATAGGCAAAGGAGGAGTATCCGGTACCAAAATCATCCAGCGCAATTTTTACCCCTCCCTTTTTAAGCTGTGTGAGCTGTGCTTCGGCGATGTGGATATTATCCATGACAGCACTTTCGGTAAGTTCAACTTTTAAATACTCTGCGGGGATGGAATGTGTATGTAGGTATGCTAATAATTCTGCGGCAAACTCCTCTTGATGGAGTTGTTTTGCTGAGACGTTGATGGCCACGAAAAAGGGTTCAGAGTGAATTTGGCGCAGGGTTTGAATGAACTCGCATGCTTGGTTCAGCACTTGATCTCCGATACGTAAAATATCTCCATTGGCTTCGGCAACCGGGATAAAGGTATCCGGAGAGATAAATCCCTCGGTTGGGTGCGGCAGTCTCAGAAGGGCTTCATACCCTGCGAGTTTAAGTGTTTTACTGTCTATAAGGGGCTGGAAATAGAGTTCAAAAAGATTATTCGACAGTCCCTCACGAATGAGTGACTCGACATGCAAGAAATTATGAATCGCCCGTTGCATTGATGAATGATAGTAGGCGAACTGATTTTTTCCCTTACTTTTGGCTTTATACATCGCGGTATCGGCATGTTTGATTAAATCTTCTCCGTTATGCGTATCTTCAGGGTAGAGGGTAATTCCAATCGAAGCGGAGAGGAAAAAATCGATCTCTTTGACCGTGAACGGGTTTTTAAAGAGTTGAATCACGCGAGTAGAAAAATGGCCAACCTCAATCGGATCGGCATTACTCAACAATAGGACAAATTCATCTCCCCCGAATCGGGCGCAAAAGTCATGTTCTGCCATACTCATTTGCAGTCGTCGGCCGACTTCGATCAAAATTTGATCTCCTATTTCATGCCCCATCGTATCATTAATATTTTTGAAGTTATCCAGGTCAAGAAATAACAAAGCAAAAGGGGTCTCGGGAGAGTGTTCGATACGATAATCGAGTTGAAGTTTGAGTTTAGCACGATTAGGCAGTTGGGTCAGAGGATCGTGATACGCTAAGAAAGTAATCTCTTCACTTTGCGCTTTCGATTCTGTAACGTCGCGGGTAACTCCGATAAAAAGATGAAGAGCCGGATGGTGGTGAATTCGACTGTTAATCCATCGCAACTCTCCGTTGGCTCGATGAATACGAAAACGGATCTCCTGCGATAACCCGGGAGAGAGGGTTTCAAAAAAGGTTCTGACCAATGCCCGATCATCGGCATGAATCTGTTGCTGCCATAAGGACTGATCGGCTAAAAACGTCTCTTTGTTGTAACCGAATATGGATTCCACCGCATCGTTAACATACTGCAAGGAGAGGGTTTTGTTGTCAATGTACCAAATGACTTCGTCAATGCTCCCTAAGATCTCTTCGAGCTCCTGATTCTTGGTGTTGAGAAGAGTTGAAAGTTCCTGTGCCTGGCATTCGGTGAGTTCTTTAGAGTAGCGAAGCTCTTTGTTGAGGCGATTAAGGTCGGTGAGATTTCGAACATTGACAAAAAATCGGACGTGTTCATTATGGCGAATCATCCGCACACTTTTTACGGTAGAGACAATTGACCCGTTACTATGGGTAAAATCGGTTTCGGCATCGAGTGCTTTCCCCTCCTTCATTACTTTTGCTATACAGGAGGGGAAAACATCGATATCGGAGAGTAAGCTAAGTATATTAAGACCAAAAAGTATTTCGTTTTCATACCCAACCAACTCAGAGAAAGCTTCGTTGGCGAATAATATAACCCCTCTCTCATCGACGATTAGGATTCCGTCAGGCAAATAGTTTAGAACGTCGTAAAAAGGGATTTCTGTTTTCATTTTTTCCCGGAAAGTGATTTTTTCGTGATATGTTAGCGTCTCACGAATTAAATGTTTCTTCTTCCACTAGATTATCATGAGTAATCTAAAACTAAACTACCTTTGGATATAATCGCGACATTTTTAACCTTCATTAAAAGGCTTTTTTTATGGTTCAAGTTACCAATTTGACAATGCGCTTCGGTAGTCGCATACTTTTCGAGGGGATTAACCTCAAGCTCGACCGTCACAAACGTTATGGCCTTATCGGTGCCAACGGTGCGGGAAAAACAACATTTCTCAAAATTCTCTGCGGCGAGATCAAAGAGTACGAGGGAGATATCTCCATCGAGCCGGGTCTTCGGGTCGGGGTTTTGGGGCAAAATCAGTTCGCATTCGAAGATTACACTATCGCCGATGCGGTATTGTGGGGAAATAAACGTCTTTTTGATGCAATCAAAGAGAAAGAGCTTCTTTACACAACGGGTGATTTTGAAGACGATGCGGTCAATAACCGTCTTGCTGATCTTGAAATGATTTGTGTGGAAGAAGATCCTACGTACGAGTACGATGTTCAAATCGCTAAAATCTTGGAAAATGTTGGTATCGCTGCTGAAAATCACAATGATTTGATGTCAACGCTCCCTTCTTCGGAAAAATTCAAAGTTTTGTTGGCACAGGTGCTTTATCCGAAGCCGGATGTTTTGTTCCTCGATGAGCCTACCAATAACTTGGACATCGATACGATCGGATGGCTAGAATATGAACTCCAACGCCATGAGGGGACGATGGTTGTTATTTCGCATGACCGTCACTTTATCAATTCCGTTGTGACCAATATTCTTGATGTCGATTACCAAAAAATCCGCGAGTTTACCGGTAATTACGATGACTGGTATATGGCATCAACGCTGATTCTCAAGCAAGCCGAAGCCGATCGAGGCAAGAAATTGAAAGAAAAAGAGGAACTCGAAGCGTTTGTTCGCCGTTTCTCGGCCAATGCTTCAAAAGCAAAACAAGCAACCTCTCGCCAAAAGAAACTGGATAAACTCAGCATCGATGATGTCAAACCTTCATCCCGTCGTGATCCGAGTATCGTATTTAAAGCTAAACGCCCAATGGGAGATGAAGCACTTACTCTTTCCGATATTTCACACAGTTATGACGATTTAAATGTACTTCATAATATCAATCTGCAAATTGTTCCGGGCGAAAAAATTGCCATTATCGGTGCGAACGGTGCGGGTAAATCGACGTTGTGTAAAATTATCATGGAAGAGATGAAGCCGACCGGCGGAACCGTGAAATGGGGAGCGACAATCGAGCCGAGTTATTTCCCGCAAGACACTGCCGATAAGATCAAAGGGATGGAGACCCTGTATGACTGGCTCCGTGCATTCGATCCGAAACGTGAAATCTCCGAAATCCGTAACTGTCTTGGGCGTATGCTCTTCAACGGTGAGCAGCAAGAGAAGAGTATCGAGAAAATCAGCGGGGGTGAAAAACACCGTATGATGCTCTCGAAAATGATGTTGGAGGGGGGGAACTTTCTTGTCCTCGATGAGCCTACCAATCACCTTGACCTCGAAGCGATTATCGCATTGGGTGAAGCGTTGTACGAATTTGACGGAAACGTTATTTGTGTGAGCCATGACCGTGAGTTGCTTGATGCATTTGCAGGGCGTATTATTGAGCTTCACTTGGATGGAAGCTACATCGATTTCACAGGGACGTATGAAGAGTTCGCTGAGGCTAAGGCCAATGGTACACTATAACGGATACGTCGGACTCGGAGTTGCGGGCAATTTTGCCCTCCATCTCGAACAAGCCGGTGAGAGTGCCGATTTTAAAGATGTGCTGACCGAAGACCCTAACGGCCCAAAAGGGATGTTCCCTTTTTATGTTCCCGGACATGAAGGGCAGCTCGGTATGTATCCGATCAGCTCAGATACCATCCTCCTTCCAAACGAAGAGTGCAATGTTCAGCCCGAACCCGAAGTAGCTTTGGTTTGCGATCTGATGTACGATGAGGAGGGAAAAGTCACTCAGATCATACCGAAATGTTTCGGGGCCTATAATGACTGTTCTCTACGCAAAGAGGGGGCCGCTAAAATCAGCCACAAAAAAAATTGGGGAGATTCTTCCAAAGGGTTGTCTGAGACGCTGATCCCTATCGATACGTTTGAGAAGGGGGGGGTGATGGATACCTATCGTATCGCCTCTTTTTTACGACGGGAGGGGAATCTATTCCGTTACGGCGAAGATGTAGAATTGCTCGGGTACAGCTATTTTTACGGCAAATTGCTTGACTGGATGAAAAATCAAATCAATATGCAAGCTGATTTCGGTCCATTGGAACCGATAAATGAGTATCTCAAAACTGCTGGATTACCGCGTCAGGCGATCATCAGTATCGGAGCAACCCGATATACCCATTTTGGGGAGACCAATTTCCTCCAAGAAGGGGATGAGGTGATCGTTGTGGTTTATAACAATGCCTTCTACTGCACCAATCCGATCCTTTTGATGGCGAATCGTAATGCTTTTGAATCTGAGGGGATCAGTGCGTTGGTACAAAAGGTGCGACGTGCTTGAACCGGGGCTTTACCGCCATTACAAGGGGAAACATTACGAAGTGATCGGCATAGCTAAACACTCCGAAACGGGTGAAAGCCTTGTCGTTTATCGACCTCTTTATGGAGCAAGGGGGCTTTGGGTGCGTCCATTAAAAATGTTTGAAGAGACCCTTCCCGATGGAGTCAAGCGTTTTGCCTATTGCGGAGAGGTGAAATGAGTCGAGGAACCAAACTCACCCTTGATCTCGGCACTTCATGGAATGAGGGGTGGAGTATGGAAGAGGAGAAAACTCCGAAGATGCTCACCCCTCTCGATCCTTCTGCACACCGTCTTATTTTCCAAAAAGAAAAACGTAAAGGGAAAGTGGTCACCCTCGTTGGCCCTTTCAGCCTGAGCGACACTGATGTGCAAAAAACACTCTCAACTCTCAAAAAGTCATTGGCTTGCGGCGGTGCATATAAAGACGCATGGATGGAATTTCAAGGCGATATTTCCCCTAAAGTGCGCGAGCAGCTTGAAAAACTTGGATTTACATTTAAACATCCGAAATCATAATGTATTTGTAAATACCACCTGATTACGTCCTCGCTCTTTGGCGGCATAAAGATTGGTATCGGCGGTATGCATTAAGGCTTCATCTCCCATAAGTCCCGTCGGGATAACACACACTCCTCCGATAGAGACCGTCAAAATCTGAGCAATTTTAGACCCTTTATGCTCCATTTGTAGTCCTTCAATATTTGCACGAATTTTTTCTCCCATTAAGCGGGCATTCGCGCAATCGGTTTCAGTGATAATAACACCGAACTCTTCTCCCCCTAAACGAAAAGGGTGATCTCCCGGGCGTTGCAGTGTACTTTTGAGTACTCGTGCTACTGCTTGGAGGGCAACGTCTCCTTGCAAGTGGCCATAGGTGTCATTGTATTGTTTGAAAAAATCGATATCGAGCATTAAAAAGACAAACGGTTTTCCGGAACGCAGTGCGCGTTTAAATTCTCGTTCATAAACGATATTGAAATAACGGCGGTTGAACAAGGCCGTCAATGAATCGGTATAGGAAGCGTGTTCGAGTTTGAGATTGAGATGTTTGAGCGTCTCGGTGGATTCGATCAATTGACGTTGTTGTAACTCGATGCGGGTAAATATCATCCATGCCAGTCCCATGACAAAGCCTAAAATAACACAGAGCAAAAGGGCTAATTGCATCAGTGAATTCTGATGTTGTGTCAGTATCTGGGAGTGTTCATAGCGTGCGGCCGCATTTTCATACGTTATCAGCTGATGGATGGTGGCATGAATCGAGCCGATATTGTCTGATAGGATAGAGAGCGATACAGGCTGAGAATCTTGGGGTGAGAGGATAATTCCCCGGATTTGGAGAAAATAGCTGCGCATACTTTCAATTTGGGATTCGGTGTAATCGACATAGGGGAGCTCTTCGGGACGTTTATCATGGGAGAGGTAGTTTCCCCACATTTGATCGACCGTATCAAGCCCCAGCGTAATGTTCTGCGCCGCTTGTTCATTGCTGATGAGATTATGACTCCAGAGATAAACGGTACTTCCGAGTTTGCCGTGGTACGTGTCGGTGATGGATTCCAGTTCGCTCAAAGGGGTAAGAGAGCCGAAGTAGAGGGTATCGACGTGATTTCTCATGGATTGGAGATTAAAATAGCCTACGAGTCCTACGACCACAAGTCCAAACCCTACGACCAGTAACAAATAAAGAAGTTTGGTTTTGAGGTTGAGTGATTCCACGTGTCGGTTAATCTCTTATTATTGGATAGTTATCCTAAGCAAACCCTATACCAAAAGCCATTACAATTGGGCAATAATAATCGGGAGAAAGAGTATGGCAAAACGGATCATTAAAGACGAGCGGATTAAAACGATTATCCATAATATTGCCGAAGATTTTCGTTTTTCGCATGAGACGGGAGATTATGCGCTGCTGTTTTACAAAGCGGACACTGAAGGGTTGCTGCGCGGCGCAGATATTGACTCGATGATAGAGTATTTATCGACCGGACTCACGGAGCTTCAAGATAATATCCAGTGGAGACGGGAGTTTTTAAGTGAAAATCCCGGAGTCGATGAGATGCGTATGCTTGAAAATCTCGGTGTGATCGAAAAAGAGTATATCGATCTACTGGAATTTTTGCGTTAAGGTTTATACGGTTCCAAAGGGACTTTTTTGCTGATGGCATATTGGATCCCCCCTTGCAAATCAACGATGTTGTATCCTAGCTGTTTGCCTAAATACGTTCCTAATGTATGAGAACGGTTCCCACTGTTGCAAATGAGTGCAAAGCGTTCATTTTTTTTGACTTTTTTATTGAGCTCCGCTAAAAAAGCATCCATATTGTAATTTCCGCGCTCATCGAAAAACATGATAGGGATAGAGCCTTTGACCAAGCCGGTCGTTTTCCACTCACCGGGGGTACGAATATCAATGATTTTGATTTTGGAGTCGATCAACTTTTCATCAATAGGCTGTGCCGTATAATCGGCTAAGAGCGATGTCGCGACAAGGGATAGTGTTAGAAGCCATTTCACCATAAGAAAACCTTTTACTCTCTATTTTATAGCTATAATTATAACTAGTAATCATTAACCGAGGGTGCATGGGCGAATCTAAAGCAGAAAATTCAAAACGACTCCGATATATTCGATTGCTGGGCCGTTTTATCAACGGAATCCTCTCGTATTTGGCTAAAAGCGATAATCCTACGAAAGAGCAATATGACCAAAAAGTGGATATGAATTTTCGGTTTTTGGAAAAAAATGAAGCGGTCAAACTGTATAAAGATGAGTATATGGTACTTGAAGCGTTAGGTCAAAAAATTCTTGATTTTCGTGCAAGTGATATGGATATCGAGACGATTAAAGAAGAACTTTTTTATGCTCAAAATCAGTTGGAAAAAAGGGTAAATGCCCGCAACTATAAAAAATCAAAACATGATAACCATGCTACAGACGGCTGGTAATTAAATAATTCCTAAATGTTCCAAGAGAATTTTAGTTCCCAACCCAATGAGGATAAGCCCCCCGAGTATTTCCGCTTTGCTCTCCAGTAATGACCCCAATTTTTTCCCGATATAGACTGCGACAATACACAAGCCAAAGGTAACGAGGGCAATCACCCCCGCTGCGGTGTAAATATCGCTCTGTAAAAAGGCAAACGTCACCCCGATTGCCATCGCATCGATACTCGTTGCTATACCCAGTGTGATGAGGGTTTTAGCGGAGAGGTCTGTGACTTCATCATCAAATTCGTTTTGGTACGCTTCATAAAGCATTTTTCCCCCAAGTCCTACGAGGAGAACAAAGGCTATCCAGTGATCATACGCTTGGACATATTCGGCAAAGGTGATGCCGATAAAATATCCGGCCAATGGCATTGCCCCTTGGAAAAATCCAAAAACGCCGGCGGTAAAAAGGGCTTTGGGAATTAAAAGATCTCGATATTTGGAACCGATAGCGATCGACACGGCGACAGAGTCCATCGCCAAAGCCACGGCGAGGATAAGAAGGGTTTCATTCATAAAAAATCCATAAAAATAGGTGGCGAATTATACCCTTTTAAGGGAGACGGTTAAGATGCGATTTGACATCACCGAGACGGACGAAACTAAACCCTTGTGCTTTGAGTTTGGCAACGCCCTCCATGATCCCCTCTCGGGTACCGCTTTCAGGGTGGTTCATGTGAAAAATAACTATATCGCCGCTGTGGGCACTTTCTAATTGTTGTGCCACTTTGGGTGCGCTAAAGGTTGCCCCTGCATCCCCCAAAACACTGAACCCTGCTATTTCTACCCCGTTTTGGTGAGCGATTGCAACCGCTTGTTCATCATAATAAGCGGTACCGGAGCGAAAGAATAGGGGTCGTTTACCGGTGAGTTTTTCGATTAAATCACCATTACCATTAATTTCGCGAGCAACCTCTTCGGGTGAAGCGGTGCCGGGGATATTGTAAACGCTTTTACCGTTGATCGAGAGAGGATGGTGTGCGGTACCGTGGTTAGCGATTTCAAATAAAGAATTTTCCGCCAGACGTGTGAATATTTCAGGATTGCTTTGAATCCATCGTGAGTTGATAAACAAGGTGGCGGGGATATGGTTCTCAATCAAAAAATCGATCAAGCCTGCGTCAAACTGAGAACTTTTTGCACTTCCGCCGCACGCATCGAAGGTGAGGGCAATCTCTTTTTTATCGGAGTGAAATTTGGTTACGACGCCGGTGACATTTTCTCCCCATTGAACGGGTTCGTGTCCATACAGTGAAGCGAAGAATGCTATAGAGAAAGCGAGGGGTTTAAGCATCGAATTTAATCCTGAGGATTGAGATGCGCGATTGTAGCATATTTGATGGCTCATTAAATCTCGGCTGTAATGCAGGAATCCTTCGGCTAGAGGAGAATTTCTACACGGTTACGTCCGTGCTCTTTCGCTTGATACAGGGCATCATCAACTCGTTTGACTAAGGTATCTGAATTATCCTGTGGTTTAAATGGGGCAACCCCGAAACTTACTGTCAGGTTCCCGACCGGTTCAAAAGGGTGCTCAACAATTTTTTGACGCAGTTTCTCCGCTGCTTCAGCGGCAGTCGAACCGTCAGATTGTGGCATCAGAATCATGAATTCTTCTCCTCCCCACCGCGCAACGATATCGACGGTACGAATATTAGACTTTACCAGGGTGGTGAGAGTCTGTAGAACAGTATCACCCGCATCATGCCCGAAGGTGTCATTGACCCGCTTGAAATAATCAATATCGTACATGACGAGTGAGAACGAGGTAGCATAGCGTTTGGAGCGTTCGATCTCTTTTTCAAGCTGCGTATTGAATTCTCTTCTATTGGCGATACCTGTGAGGGGGTCGGTCGTAGCCAGACGCTTTATCTCCTCTTCGATCTGTTTGTGCTTGGTGACATCGTGTTCCGTTCCAAAGTACCCCTGTAACGTTCCGTCCTCATTATGCAGAGGTATTCCACTGGTTTCGAGGATAACCTTATGGCCATCTTTATGAAGATTCGTATTTTCTAGAAAAGAAAAAGGTTTTTGTTCGCTGACAATATTCTTGAAAATTTCCCCGATCCGTTTGGCTTCTTCCGGAGGCATGAAGTCGAAAGGGGTTTTGCCGCATACTTCTTCGGGGGTATACCCCAAGAGGTTATAAACTTTCTCTCCGGAATAGACATAGGTACCATGTTCATCGACTTCCCAAACCCAGTCTGTTGTCAATTCGGCGATATGACGGAAACGTTCCTCGCTTGTCTGTAATTTCAGCTCCATTTGTTTGCGCTCGGAGATGTCCTGCCACATCCCCACCATATATATCGATCCGCCATCCTCCGGGTGTATCAACTTTAGGGAATCTTGTATCCATATGTAGGTTCCATCCGCGCACTGCCATCGGTATTCGTAGGTGTGAGCCCCTTTTTCAAACAGAAATTTCATTTCAAGATCAACTGTTGGCACATCGTCTGGATGGATATGTGTGAGCCACAGATTGGTTTCTTCCATGAAATTCTCGGGCGTATACCCCGTAAAAGAGACGACGTTATCCGACATATACATCACTGCAAAATCCCCTTCCGCACGGCATCGATAAACTGCTATAGGCAGGGAATTTAGCAGAACGGATAATTGCTCGTTAGCATCCTTGAGTGCTATTTCTGTCTGTTTGCTCTCGGTGATGTCCTGTACCGTTCCCATCATCCTGATAGGTTTTCCCTCTTTGTCGCGGAACACTTCACCCTGTTCATGTACATGACGCATTGTACCGTCGGGGAGCAGAATGCGGTGGTTTATGCTGAGTGGGCGATCCCCTGATTGGTCAAGTATTTCATGAATCTCCGTTTCCACGGCTTGCCGATCCTCTGGATGGATGGTTAGAAAAAATGCCTCATATGTTGCACCAAATTGTTGTGGAGAGAGTCCGAAAATACGGTAAATCTCATCCGACCACTCTATCGTATTGTTGAGGATATCCCAATCCCAGTTGCCCATATGGGCGATACGCTGTGCTTCGGTCAGAGTGGCGGTACGTTGCACGATCTCTTCCTCGAGGTGCTCTTGATGGCGTGCGAGGGCATGATCTCGTGTCTGAATTTGTTCCAGCATAGCATTGAATCCCTTTGAAAGGATTCCCATTTCATCACAGCTGTTTAACTCCGATCGGAGGGTAAAATCATTATTCTGTGATACTCTTTTCATCAAATCGACTAGGTATCGTAAGGGATCTGTAATGGTCGAAAGGAGGAATAACAGCATTATGACGGCGATCAGAAATGCCCCTACAGCGGCGGCAATGATTATCAGTATATTCCATACCAGTTTCTCGTATACCGGCGCCATACTGGAGCGGACATGAATCATCCCGATCTGTTCTTGTTTGAATAGGACAGGGATAATGATTTCGATGTATTGGCTGGTGTGGATATGCTGTTCGCTTTCCACCGGATGATGATGGTGAATGGGCATTACTATTCCCGGTCGAACATAAAAGGCAAAATCATTTCCCTGGCTATCGAGGATCCCTGCAAATTCGATACTATCGATATTGGCCAGCGCTCTTAGCGTATTCTTTGCCTCTTCTCGGTTGTTTGATAGGAGCTCCGCAGTGCTGTTGGCTGCGATAATCGACGCGTGAGCAGAAATATTATTCACCAGCTCTTCACGCATCGTGAACCATTGCATAAGGGTTGATAACACAATGGCAAACAGTGTGGCAGCCGTGGTTGTCAGGAATGCGATATAAATGAATTTTCGGGAGATGGAGGCATTTTTGAACCAAGCCGGACGAATCATCTTATCTCTCTTTTGCAACGGTATATGTGTGTAAACTATATACCATATTATGATACATCAATAAAACCCTGATTATTACAATAAATGAGTTTAGGAAGTGCGTGATCCTCTTCTAAAAAAAATCATTCCGTTTTTTCTTTGACGAAGCCCGCACCCTGATTTACTTTCTCTTTGCTCCACTCTACGGCGGTTGATGTGTCTTGCTTAACACCATGCCATGTCGCACATCCTGTAAAAAGGGCTAAAAACATGATAATAAAAAGGGATTGTTTCATTTTTGTACCTCTCAAATTAAAGTGAGAAAATTGTAACCAAAGAATGTTAACGGATTAGAGATCGATTTTATAGCCGATACCGTTAACATTGGAGATGATGGCCGGATAGGTTTTTTTACGAATTCCCCGTACCAAGGTACGCAGTGCATCCATACTCATCGGAGTATCTTGCCAAACAAGAGTCTCTATAACATCATAAGGGATGATAAGCCGTTTTTTACTTAGAAGAATTTCGATGAGAAGATACTCTTTTTTAGAGAGTTGAACGCTCTCTCCCTCGGGGGTACTAATGGTTTTATTGATTGGGTCATAGCTAAATCCATTATGCAAAAGGGTGTAGGTAGAGGCATGGCAATTGAGCAGTTTTTTGACACCCAATTGGAGAGCATCGAGGAGCTCATGGTGTTTGAACGGTTTTTTTATATAGCGGGTTGTATTGAGATTAATTGCATCGAATAAAATCTCTTGATTCGTATGGAGGGTTGTGATAATGACGGGGGTGAGAACATCTTTTTGGCGGAGACATCGGATGAAGTCCAACCCATTTTCATTAGAGAGTTGGAGGTCAATTAATATCAGGTCAACTTTTTGCGTTCGGAACAGATCGCATGCCTTGAGCGAATTGTCACTTTCTAATACTTTGAGGCCATTTTGCCGGATAAGATGGGCATTTTTTTCTCGGGTATCCGAGTCGCTTTCGATATACAGAAGGGTAAAATGATCGTTTTTAAACATTGCTATAAATCATCCTCATTTGCAACGGCTGTTTGATTTCTTCCGAGACGTTTGGCTTTGTACATTGCCTTATCGGCAGATTCTATCGTATGATGAATACTTTTAGAGGGGTAATGCTGACTTACTCCTATACTAAGGGTAATGGATTCGTCAAGGTTAAAATTGTGCTCTTGAATACGATTACGGAGTTTTTCAGCTATCGCATAGGCATTATTACTATTGGTTGATGCTAATAATATGACAAACTCTTCCCCGCCCCATCGGCAAAAGATATCGCTGCTTCGAAGGGTATCTCGGACAACCGTCGTAAATTCTATTAAGATACGATCCCCCTCTAAATGCCCGTATTTATCATTGATGTGCTTGACATGGTCCAAATCGATAAAAAGGAGTGAAAATGTATTTTCATTGCGATACGATTGCTCCGCCATTTGAATCAGAAGAAGATTACACTTGGATCGATTATAAATTCCCGTTAGCGGATCGGTCATGGTTTGACGTATGAGTTCTTTTTGCTCAGTGATATTGGTATAAATTCCCATGAACCCCAATATAGTATCCTCTTTTTTGAGAGGTTCAATGCATATTTTGCTCCAGTAGGCAACACCGCTTTTGTTTTGATTTTTGATTTCGCCGCACCAGGAGTTCCCTTTTGTGATGGTACTCCATAAATGGGTAAATATTTCGCTCGGGGTATCCGGATGGCTTATAATCTGATGGGTAAACCCAATTAACTCATCTTTTGCATATCCGAACAGTGCTTCAAACCCCTTACTGACATCGGTAATAATACCGCTTATATCAGTCGTTATTGTGATCAAGTTACGATCTAATATTTCTGATTTGAGATCTTCGATATGCATGGAGTTATTGACCAAATTTATTACCTTTTGAAATAATTGTAACCATAGATAATGAGATTTTAATGACCTTTTTAACTTTTTATTTAATCAAGCACAATAATATACAACAATTGATGAAATGAGATAAAAATCATCAATGGTACTCTAAAATTTTATTTCGAATTGCAATCACGATCTTTGCCAAAGATGCACCGACCGTTAAAAATGAGTTTGCGAATAAAAAAGAAGAGGGCAACAGCGGCAATAACACCGCTGATAATTGCATGAGGAATGAGACCGTGTGAAAAAAAGGAAACTGTGGCGATGACAAACGCGATAGTAAGAAGAAAGCACATTTTATTTACCTGTATCTAGTTTGGGAGTATTGTAGCCGAATTACGAAGGGACAAAAAAAGTGGAGACTCGATAGGAGACCTAATAAAGCTTAAAACGGTTAAAAATATGAAGTTTGTGGGGAAGTAAATGGTGACTCCAAGGGGATTTGAACCCCTATGACCAGAATGAAAATCTGAAATCCTAACCATTAGATGATGGAGCCACTTATAAACAATAAAAAGAAAAAAACATGGTGTCCCGTGATGGATTCGAACCATCGACCCCTTCATTAAAAGTGAAATGCTCTACCAGCTGAGCTAACGGGACATGTTTGTTCCACGACTTTGTGGACGGGAATTATAGTGGATATAACCTTTTTTGTCAATAGTATAGAGGACAAAATAAGTAAAAATAGTGTTAAGCGATAAAAAAGAGAGTTTTGAAGACAATAATTAAAAGAAAAAAAGAAGAAAAATGGATAATGGCTACTATTGCAGTTCGACTTGCATGTAGTAGTTGTAGATATTTTTACCGTTGAGATCATTGAAATATTGTAGATGTTTGAAATCGGAAAAGTCACATTTTTGGACAATCGCTTCAAGGCCTACCCCTTGATCGTAAAGTTTTGGAATCTGTGCTTTCATAGCACGAAGATAGTTTTGTGTAGTCTCATAGCTTTTTACATCGTATTGCTTGCCGTGTCCTCCTATAATTTGATAAGCACTTAGTTGTTTGAGTTTTTCGATGGCTAAGAGCCATCCGTCTACATCAGAATCGGGGAAATATCCGATAGCACGTTCGTTAAAAACAACATTTCCGGCAAAAATAAATTTGGTTCGTTTGTCGTACACCACCAGATCGGTTGATGAGTTGCTGATAGGGGAGAGTTTCATAATGTCGATATTCTTGTTTAATGGAGTCGATGAGGCTATTGTCCGGAAATGGGTCGGAATGTAGCTTCCTTTGTATAGCTCCTCGCCCACCTCTTTAGGGATACGTTGAAACCGCATTTCGTTTTTGGTAATGGCTTCGCTTGTCCCCTCTACGGCATAGATAGGTATATTATGATCTTGAAAATACGAAGCACCGATGACTCGGTCGTCATGATAGTTGGTCAAGATTACCTCTGTGATCGAATGGTTAAAGAGTTTATTTGCCATAGCATCGAGTTCTTTGGCAAACGTGTACGTCGGACCCGCGTCTATCGCGATGATAGAGTTATCGCTTTTCAGTAAACAGATATTAGAAACAAATCCCCCGTTTTCTTTTTTAACAGGTGCAGTATCTCCGATAAAACAGTAGGTATAAGGATTGATTTTGATCGGTTTTAGCTCGTAGGATAAGAGGCTGGAGGTTGTGATAAGAAAAGCGAAAAACAATTTCATAAATAGCTCCGTGTACGATAGTGTTGTATGAAATATAGCAAAGAGATGTAAATTATATGTAAAAATCGGGGTACTATTAATATCGTTAATAGAGTATTCAAGCACAATTAATATTGTGATGGCATACTTCCGACAACATTAAAAATTAGGGAAAAGAGATGTTTAAAAGTATTCTGCCAGTTTTGTTTGTTGCTTCTGTGTGTTTTGGAGCCGATGCTATGCCGATGCATAAAATGAATATGCCTCAAATGGATATGACTCCCGATGATGAGCGACAATCATTAGGGATAAAAGGAACCATGCAAGGGGTGCATCAACTCTCTAATATGCGTGAACACTTAACCGCTATCTCTGAGATTGTACAACTGATGAATAGCGGAAAATATGATGAAGCATCTAAAATCGCGTCGGAAAAATTAGGCTTAACACTTGAAAAGAATACAATGTGCGGAAGTTTTAATAATAAATCTTTTGAAGAAATGGGAGTAAGATTTCACAAATCAGCTGACGATCTTGCCCAAACATTAAAAACAAAAGATCAGAAAAAATCAATGGTTGCTTTGGAAAAAGTATTGAACGGTTGCGTACTCTGCCACAGCACGTTTAAACAATGAGAGTAGATGTTTTGATACATATGAATGAAAATTAGTTCTCAAGGTAATATTTTATTTGCTTATTTTGTTAAGAGATATAAAGTATTAATATATAGCGAGCATAAAATTATGATAATTAACAGATAAAAGGGACAGGGTGATCAAATTAATTTTTTTACTATGGGTAACGGTTATCGGAGTGTTTGCCGCATCGATCCAAAACGATGAGCAGTTTAAAATGGCCGTTGCGTCTATGGGCAGCGACAACAAGCTGGTGTTATTGATTTATACAACCGATGATTGTCCCGAATGCGCTTATATGAAAACGAAAGTATTTCATGACAAAACGGTAGAGCCGTATATGAGTCAAAATTTCGTCGTGATCGAGAAAAATGTGCATAAAAGCAAGCTTCCGGACGGATACGATTTTTTCGGGATTCCGACGATGTTTTTTATCGATAAAGCAGGGAATAAAAAAGAGACGATTGTCGGAAGCAAACGGGCACAGCCGTTTTTGCGTGAGCTTCACCGTATCCGAGGGATCAAATGAGAACTCTTTTGTTAATAGTTGTTTTAGGGATCTCTTTACATGCTTACGACGCGGCGCATCTGAAAAAAGCGTTGGAAGAGAAAGAGTGTATCGGATGTGATCTACGGGGTGCAAATCTCAGTAAAACCGATTTGAGCGGAGCCGATTTTCACGGCAGTGACCTAAGTAATGCCGATTTGAGTGGAAGTGTATTCGAAATGGGCGATTTCAACGACTGCAATCTTAGCGGTGCAAATGTTGAAGGGGCCCTCTTTTGGAAAGGGACGATGAAGCATTCAGACTTCACCCGACTCCGTGCCAAGGGAGCAAATTTCAAAGGGACACATCTGGAACACGCTAATCTGAGCTTTGCTGATTTACGTTTAACCAAAAGCTGGAAAGCTAATTTTACCGATTCGATTTTGTACAAAACCGATTTCACAGGTGCTGAGTTGGGGGATGCGAAATTTATCCGAAATGATCTTCACACCGCCAAAATGAAAGATACCCTGTTGTGGCAAACCCGTTTTAGTGATACTGTGTTAACCAAAGCTCAATGTGCCCATGCCAAAAAAGAAGAGGCGATATTAGACGCCAATGTGACATGCCGCTAAAAAGGCTATAATTAACGTATGAATGTATGGCTGTTTGATTATCCTTGGGTATGGTTGGCATTGCCGCCGATCCTTTATTGCCTATACCGGTGTAAGAGGGCAATCCACGCACGCTACTTTCCCCATCTGCACTTTTTCGGGAATCTGAGTAAATGGAAGAATTTCGAGTGGCTCATTAAGGTGGTCGTGGTAACGCTTATGATAGCGGCACTCTCCGCCCCTGTGGTGATTGATTTTTCCGATCCTCGCAACCGCAACGGGATCGATATGGTCCTCTCTATCGATGGGAGCGGATCAATGAACGCTTCGGGGTTTAGCAGTGAGAATGAAATGACGAGCCGATTTGAGATCGTCCAGAAAATTGCGTCCGATTTTGTGATGAAGCGCCTCGAAGATAACGTCGGGGTGGTGCTGTTCGGCGATTTTGCCTTTATCGCCACCCCCGTTACGTATGAGAAAGAGATCATTGCCGAGATGATCGGCTATCTGAACCACGGAATGGCGGGGCAGAATACTGCCATCGGCGAGGGGATCGCGATGAGTGTCCGTGCCTTGCGTGATTCAAAAGCCCGTTCCAAAGTAATCATCCTCCTTACCGATGGGGAACACAACAGCGGGTCGATCTCTCCCAAAGAAGCGGTAGCGATGGTAAAAAAAGAGCACATCAAGCTCTATACGATCGGAATCGGTAAAAAAGGGGAGTTTGACAGTGCTCTCCTTTCAGAGCTCGCACATGATGGCGGCGGGAAGTTTTTTGCCGCAACGAATAGCAAAGAACTCGAAGCGGTGTATGATGAAATCGATACCTTGGAAAAATCGTCGATTAAGAGCGAACAGCACACCTTTGAAGAGCACTATTACCAGTGGCCGCTTGCAGGTGCACTAGGGATGATCATGTGGTTGATGTGGCGCAGAAGGGGGCTGATATGAGTTTTTTGACCCCTTTGTGGCTGTCGGCATTGGTATTGATCCCCCTATATATGTTTATTGGACGACGTAAGTGGCAGTTTGATGCTCCGCAAAAATGGTTTTTAGTATCGATTGCTCTGGTCATTCTTGCCCTAGGACGTCCCGTTATTGTGCAAAAGCCACTGGATGTTCAGCAGGCGGGTTCCGATGTGATTATTGCCGTCGATCTCTCCTACTCGATGAGAGGAACGGATATTTCTCCCAGTCGTTTGGAAGCGGCGAAGAAGCTGTTACGTGATTTGGTACACAGCGACCAGAAAGATCGCTTTGGGGTGATCGGTTTTACCACGAGTGCCATCGTCCTCTCCCCTTTGACGAAAGATACGGAACTTTTAGAACACTTTTTTAATGGTCTGGATGAGACGCAGATCATGACCAAGGGGACAGAAATTATGGGGGCATTGGAACTTTCACGTAAAATGTCTCATGCCGCACGTCCCCTTGTAATACTCCTCACCGACGGAGGGGATGAAGCATCGTATGAAAAAGAATCCGAATATATCACGGAAAATAATTTAGCGGTGAGTATTGTGATGTTGGCATCCTCGCAAGGGAGTACTCTTCCTACACCAGAGGGGGGATGGCTCAAGGACGATGGGGGACACATTGTGGTGAGCTCGCGCAATGATGCGATAGCGTCGCTTGTTCATGCCGGTAAAGGGACAATGGTCCAAGGTGTTGATGTGGATGCCGTTCGCTCTGTAATCGATGAATCTCGGCATGAAGATTTTCAGGGAAGCTCCAGTGTTATGCGCTACCAAGAGCTCTTTTTTATCCCTCTTCTCTTGGCATTGGTTAGCTTTCTCGCCGCAACAACGATCGTGGGGGAGAAAATACGCAAGCAAGCCGTATTGTTGTTGGCCTTGATCGGGATTAGTGCGAATGCAGGTGTACTCGATTTTCTTACCCTTTATCAGGCAAAAAGGGGTTATGCCGAAGGTTGGTATGAGCGTTCGGCTGAGTTTTACGGTGCAATACCATCGCCTCAATCACGCTACAATCGGGGTAATGCTCTTTATAAAGCGGGAAAATACGATATGGCATTGAGCGTCTATCGTGCTATTAAATCGGATAATCCCTTGTTTAAATCCCGACTTTATTACAATATGGGGAATTGCTATATACGGCTTCGGGAATTTGAAAAGGCGAGAGAGGTATTTCTCAAGTCGCTGACTCTACATTATACGTTTCAAGCCGATAGGAATCTTCGTGCTATTGCGGGGATGGAGGATTATAATCTCTCCCTTAACGTCCGTAAAGAGAAAAAAGATAAATTCTCAGCAGAGCAATCTCCCCCTGAGGGTGAGCGTAAAGAGAGTAAGCAGGGGGGCGGGAGCAATATGAAAACCGATACGGCCTCATCCGGGAGCGGAGATGAGGGGAAAAAGGTTCAAAGTGACCCTCGACTCTCCATGTCGCAGGGAAAAGCAAAACTCAGTTCCCGTCAATATGAGCTAATCAATCAAAGGAGTGTGCATGAGACAAAACCTTGGTAGGATAATGGTTTTGTGGCTTGCCTGTACCGCTTTGGGGTGGGGGGCTACCTACCAATGGAAAGTATTGGAATCTCCTCAATCGTTGAGGGTAGGGCAAAGCGGGTTAGTTCGATATGAGTGTACCTTTAGCGGGAGTGCAGTTGAATATTCGATTAAACTAAAAGTGGAGGATACTCCGATGTATCGAACCACCATTCTCGCAGAGCATGATCAAATTGTGAAGGGGAAGCGGATAGAGACATTTGATGTGTTGATAACTCCGAAAATTTCGGGAAGTATTAATATCTCCATGGGTGCAATCGTCCGTTTTACGACATTGGATGCGATTGAAAATACCGTATTGGGGCGTGATAATGTCGGTAAAGATGATATTGTCGAAGAGGCAGTGACTCTTCCGACTATTAGACTGAATGGAACTGAAAATACCGCAGCACTGACGGGAAATATAACCCTTGAAGCACGCGTTGACCATATGAGTGTACGTGCCCATGAACCGCTCCACTTGAGTCTTTTTGTACGGGGCTCGGGAAATTTGGATAAATTTGTCCCTTATGAACTCAATATCAGCGGAGTACGAGTATTTGCCGAACCGCCTCAAAAATTGATTTCTCCCTCTTCTCAAGGGTATACCGGGGAAATTCGTCAGGAGTTTGCATTGGTTGCCGAAAAGTCATACGTCATAGCTCCCATGAGTTTGAGTCTTTTTGATACGGCAAAAAATCAGATTAAGATCCTTAAGACAGCTCCCATTCAGATAGAAGTGAGTGAAGGATATGAACCATCGACGCTTCTCGATCCTCCCGACTTGAGTGATACGGCAACCCTTAAACGTTATACTTTGTATACAAGCTTGGTCATGGTAGGGATAGTCTTGGGAGAAGGTTTTCGTCGTCTTTGGAAATTTCGTCCGCGACGTAAAACCAAATATTTTTGGGAGAGTGCCAAAACATCCAAAGAATTGGTACAGATTCTCTCCCTCAGCGGTGAGAAACGTTATGATGCAATCATCCGCTTATTGGAAACAGAAAACATGAGTTTAAGCGAAGCCAAAAAGAAATTAAGTACACTCACATCAGCAAACGAGGAAAATCAATGATAGAAATAATTAATCAAATACGCGCTGAAGTCGCCAAAGTCGTTGTCGGTCAGGAAAATATGATCGACGGGTTGTTGATCGGATTATTGTGTGAGGGGCATATTTTGATCGAGGGGATTCCCGGATTAGCCAAAACGACGACGGTTAAAGCCCTCTCTGAAACATTAGGACTTGGATTTAAACGGGTGCAGTTTACCCCCGATCTTCTTCCGGGAGATATTTTAGGAGCTGAGGTGTATGATCCCCAGCATAATGCGTTTAAGATCAAAAAAGGGCCGATTTTTACCAATCTTCTCCTCGCCGATGAGATCAATCGCGCACCGGCAAAAGTGCAATCGGCACTGCTTGAAGTGATGCAGGAGCGTCAGGTGACCCTGGGGGACGAGAGCTTTAAGCTTCCTCCGCCGTTTTTGGTTATGGCGACGCAAAATCCGATCGAAAATGAGGGGGTCTATCCTCTCCCTGAAGCACAATTGGATCGGTTTATGCTCAAAATTAACGTTGGTTACAATACGCCTGATGAGGAACTTGCCATTGCTCGCCGTATTGCTTCGGCTACCAGTGAAACGATACATGCCGTGATCGATCCTCAAACGCTAGAGCAGCTCAAAGCTGCTGTTAGCGCTGTCCATATCGACGAAGAGGTCGAGCGCTATATGATTTCACTCGTCACCGCAACCCGTGAACCGGAAAAATTCGGACTCTCCGAGGTCAAACGCTACATCCAATTCGGAGCCAGCCCCCGTGTGAGTATTGATATGTTTAAAGCGACCCGCGCGGTGGCATTTTTACACGGTAAGGACTTCGTCACCCCGAGTGATATTGCGCGCATTATTAAAGAGCTGATGCGTCATCGTATTGTTTTGACCTATGAGGCGGAAGCGGAGGGGATTAACATCGATGATGTGATCGAAAAAATTATAAAAGCCGTACCCATTCCCTAATGAAAAACAGCCGCCATATTCTTTTAAAAGCCCGCCGCCAGATCGTAAATGACCGTATCGGCAATAACCCTTCAATATTTCGAGGGGAAGGGTATGATTTCATTGAATTGCGTGAATATATACCGGGCGATGATACACGTCATATTGACTGGAATATCACGGCCAAGATGCAGCGTCCTTATGTCAAAGTGTTTCGTGAAGAGCGCGAACTTAATGTGGTTACGGTAGCGATGTTGGGAGGAAGTCTCTATTTCGGGCGTGATCAATTTAAAATAGAGAGTGTTGCCGAAGCGGTGGCATTGGTGGGATATTCAGCGATTAGTAACGGTGATCTTTTTACCCATTACAGTTTTTCGGAAAGTTTGGTGGATGAGGTACGATCGAGTAAAAAACACTTTGCCGTTGCAACGAGTGTCGAGCAGGTGATGGGTGCAGAGTTACTCCATAGGCGCGCTGATTACAATGCGATGGCGAGTACTCTATACAAGAAGCTTCAACGACGATCTTTGATTGTGGTTTTGGGCGATTTTTTCGAGATTCCCGATCTGAGGTTATTGGCAAAAAAACACGAAGTGGTTGCATTGGTAGTCCGAGATCGTCTTGAAGAGAAACCGGAAGCAATGGGGTATACGGCATTAATAGATCCGGTAAGCGGTGCAGTGTTGGAGGGGGATTTTAATGAGCGGAGCGTGAAGCGTTATTCCCAAAAGGTGCGAGAACACGATGCGGCATTGTTTGAGCGTTTTCGACGTGACGGTATCCGAGCTTCTAAACTTTATACCGATGCCTCCTCTTCGGTGACACTTCGCCGTATGTTTGAAGGACGATGATGAAAAGTACCGATATTCCCGTACATGATATTATGCCTCTCGTCGAGGTTCCCGATTATTCACTTTATTATTTTATTGCGCTGGTTGTTATGGGATTGGCGGTCATGGTGAGTATCATCGTGGTGTTTCTAAAAAAATACCGATCACGTCGCCTGAGTGAGCGAAAACAACTCTATATCCGTCTTGGGGAAATTGATTTTTCCGATCCTAAAGCGGCGGCGTACTTGATTAGTAAGATTGGGTACCGTTTTTCACGAGATAATGAACGGACGGAACGTGCATACCATAATCTGTTTGAGCGGTTAGAGCCGTATAAATACGCACCGATCGTCAAACCAATCGATGAGGAGACTATCGGGTATTATCGCCTCTACCTTGAGATTATTGATGCTTGAGGGGATCTATTTTCAGTTTCCGAAGCTGGGGTTTCTCCTCTTTTTTTTCCTCGCTTGTGAGGCACTGTGCCCCCTGCGTTCCAATGCGCTCTATTTTCCTAACACGGCACACTTCGGTGAAGCGGGGGTAAAACCTCTTTGGTGGATGTGGCTATCCAAGTGGGGGATGATTATCTTATTTATCGTTGCACTGATGTCGCCGGTGAGGGATAAGGAGATCACCTATCAGGGAGGAGGGGGGTATGACATCCTCCTCATCTTAGAACCTGCGATGATTAACGGAAATGTGATTGCGCAGCTGGATCGGTTTATAGATAAACGGCCGAACGATGGAATCGGGTTATGGATACCGGGTGTATCAGAGGTGAGTATTCCGCTGACCTATGAACACGATGTACTTAAATCCATCCTCACTCAAATCCCTAACGGGAACCATGATACTTTGACGAGACCCCCTATCGGCCATTTTTTTAACGCATCACGGGAGCGGGCAAAATGGATTATTGTTATTTCGCACGATTCCCAAAAATCTCTCGTTTCATTTCCTGAGGGGATAGAGACCTCTTATTTTCCGGAGGGTAATAGTTCATTGTGGTTAGAGTCGATTCACCGTAATCACCCTGTATTGATCCCACAGCAGGAACATCGATATGTGGATTATTTCTATATTTATCCCCTCTTCTTCGGTTTTCTGGCAATGCTCTCGTATCTGTACGGACGGAATCAAAAGGGGCTGAAGTGACGTTTCTTTTTGTTCACCCCGAGTTTTTCTTCTGGATGCTCCCCCCGATTATGGTCCTGTTTTATTTTTGGTACACCCAAAAAAGGGTTGAAAATACTATATTTACTCTTCAAGCGTTAGAACGGCTTCGTGCTCCGGCCATTACCCTGGGGCTTCAAGGGCGTAACACTCTATTTTTCGTGGCGTCCATATTGCTGATTACGGCGATGGCGGAGCCTGTTTTGATCGAGACTCCGCCTGATTTGCGCAGCAATGTCATACTTGCTATGGATATTTCAAGACAATCGATCGATAGTTTTGAGGCTGAAAAAGAGAGAGCGTTGGCGTTGATTAGAGGATTGAAAGAAGAGAATATCGGCGCGGTTGCGTATGATAACGTAGCCTACCGTATTGCTCCTCTTAGTGCAGATCACGCAACAATTGCCGCATTGATAGAAGGGCTAAGCTCTGATGTGATGCACGGGTATGTTAGTAATTCTCATGTTGTGATCGACTCATTGACACGCGCTAAACATACCGATGATTCGATGATTCTAGTTTTTATCTCTTCGCACTCTCCCTCTGCAATTTCTGGGAAGCAAGGGATATCGGCAGTGGTGATAAAAAAGGGTGCGTCGGTCGCAGAGATGCTCAAATTGATTCATCAGGCAGAGGCTAAAAACCGTTTTGTTGTGCAGCTTCCCCTTTTTTATTATCCCCTTGGGTTAGCGATGTTACTGATTTGGATAGCACTCTCTTCTATGAGTAAGCGACGTAGTGTCCCTTTGATATCAGCGATGTTGCTTTTTGTCGGTATCCCCTCTCAAAATCATGCCGGAGTAGTTGATTTTAGGGTGTTAAATGAAGCGCGTACTTTGTATGAACAAAGGTCATATTCTCGGAGTGCGGATCTCTTTGCTGAGTATCAAAAGATACATGACACCCCTCAAGTACGCTATAACCGTGCCAACGCATTGTACAAGGCGGGAAAATATGAAGAAGCCCGAAAGTGGTATGAACGGGTTTATACCCGTGATCCGATATTAAGTGAGTATGCCGGCTACAATCTTGCATCTACGATGGAGATGATTAAGCAGCAAGAACCGCAAAAGAGGGTTAAAAATTCTAAAGAGCTGGGGAATGAGATTTCTCGTAAGGGAATTATGAGGAAGCGGGTTGAGAATAACTCTAAAACCCATCTCTATCGTATGGATTAGGTAAAAATCTCATAGAGTTTATTTGCCCCTTTCATTTCACGGCGAAGGGTTGCATACTCTTCATTGCGAAGTGCTTCTTTCAGAGTTGTAAGCTCACTTTCGAACAGTTCAATCGCTTCGAGGACATTTTGGCGATTTTGGCGGAAAATATCTTCCCACATCGCAGGTGAACTTTTGGCCAAACGGCTCATAGATCGAAATCCCCCTGCCGCAAGGGCGAGAATATTCTCTTTTTCTTCTTGTGCCAAAACGGTATTGGCCAGCGCGTAGGAGATAACGTGTGGCATATGGCTGATAAATGCGGCATGACGGTCATGCTGGTGTGCACCCATCGTGTGGACGTTCATACCGATGGAACGGAAAATACGCAATGCAATATCGCGTTGAGAATCGCCGCTGTGTTCCAAATCACACAGTACGACTACTTTATCGGCATAAAGTCCCTCGATTGCCGCTTTAGGTCCAAACTGTTCAGTTCCGGTCATGGGGTGGGCAGGGATGAAGTTGGCTCGAATAGAGGGGGGGATCGCATCGACTATGAGAGCTTTGGTGCTCCCTAAGTCAATAAGGGTTTTATCACTTCCAGAGAGATCGATACATTCGTTTAGAAGGGCGATTACGCCGTCTACCGGGACGGCTAAAAAGATGACATCGCATTCGCGCTTAAGTTCATCGAATGGAACGATAGCTTGGACCAAACCCCGTTCTAATGCGATCCGTTGATGCTCCGGGTTGTGATCGCTTCCGATGATCGAGGTGACAAATGAGATATGTTTGAGAGCCAATGCCATAGAGCCTCCCATCAATCCCAATCCCATTATCCCGATTTTCATCCCAAGTCCTCTTCTGTAATCGTGCTATTTTAGCCATTTTAAGTTTAAATTTACGGAACATTAATCGTATCGGTGATAGAATGGGAGACTATTTTAACGCAACGGACTTTGGCTTGAAAAAAATCACCCTCTCTTTGGTAGTGGCGAGTGCCCTCCTTCACGCATCGACACAAAACGTTCAATCGATCCAATATGATGGCATGGTCCATATCTCCGAGGCAGTTGCGAAACGCCTTAGCACCCTTAAAGTGGGCGAGCCGCTTGATCCGGTAGAAGTGGATAAGAGCGTTAAAGCTTTTTTTGAGCAAGGTTATTTTGAAGATGTGTGGGTTGATGAAGAGAACGGTAAAGTCACCTTTCACTTCAAAGAAAAACCGACCATCTCTAAAATTGAGCTCAAAGGGTACAAAGAGAACGATGCCGAAGCTCAAAAAACCCTGCTTCAAATCGAAAAAGGGTCTTTATACGATGAAAAGCGGATTGAAGCCGCTAAGAAACGGTTGATTGATGTTCTTAATCAAGACGGGAAAATTGATTCCGTTGTTGAGATTGAAAGCAAGAAACTGGACAACGGCAGTATGCAGGTCACCTTTATTGTCAATGAAGGGGAAGAGATCATCATCAAAAAAGTGCGTTATGCGGGTGTAGAAGCTCTCAACAGCAAAGACTTTGACAGCACCATCGCTAATAAAGAGCAGCAATTTATGGGATGGATGTGGGGACGTAATAACGGTAAAATGAAACTTTCCGAACTTCAGTATGATCCTTTGCGTATCCGCGATTTTTATATGCAAAACGGATATTTGGACTCCAAAGTGGATGAACCGTTCGTTCAAGTTGATTTCGACCATTATACGGCTCAAATGGATTACCATGTTTTTGAAGGGGATGTCTACCGTGTCAGTGATATCCTAATCTTTCAAGATACCTCTGTCATTAACGATCAAGCTCTCTTGAATATTATTAAATTGGAAAAAAACAAACCGTTTAACATCAAAACATTTCGCGATGATGCAGATCGGATCAAAACCAAAATCGCTGATTTGGGCTATGCGTTTGTACAAGTTCAACCTGATTTAAAAAAAGACAAAGAGGGTAAAAGTGTCGATGTCATTTATCGTATCACACCGGGCAAAAAAGTTCATATCCGTAATGTGGTAATTGCAGGTAATAACCGTACTCTGGATCGGGTTGTTCGTCGTGAACTCTTTTTGGCGCCGGGCGATTTATACAGTATGACGAATTTGAAAGACTCCCGTAATGCAATCGGCCGTACTGGGTATTTTGAAAGTAATACGATTGAAGAGAAGCGGATTGATGATGAGACGATGGATCTGATTGTTCAAACGAAAGAGGCGGCAACCGGTAATATCCAGCTCGGAGGTGGATACGGAAGCTTCGGCGGGATAATGCTCAGTACGTCTATAAGTGATCGGGATGTATTCGGTTCAGGGATTAATGTCGGTGTCCATTTGGAACGTTCCGTTCGGACCAGTAACTATTCATTCAATATCACCAATCCCCGCTTAAACGACAGTGATTTTAGCGGTAACTTTTCGATCTTTGACAGCTCAATTAAATATACCACCTATACGGTTGCCTCGACAGGTCTCAGCCTCGGTACGGGACACCGTTTTAGCCGTTACGTTAATGGATATGTAGGGTACAACTACTCTAAAAATAATTACAGCAATTTTGACACCAATACCACGTTTGATCCGCGCTATTATCAAAACTATGCGAAAAGCTCGGTGATCGTATCGGCAACGTATGACAATACGGATGATTATTATATTCCGCGCGAGGGGATGGCAATATCTCAAAGTTTTGAAAAAGCAGGAGTAGGAGCGGATGCCGATTTTGTGAAAAGCCGTACCAATTTCGGGATTTATCAAGGGCTTCAGAAATGGACCGATTTTGACATGATTTTCCGGTATAAAGCCCGTTTTAACTACGTCAAAGATACTGGGTTCCTTCCGATAGCGGAGAAATTCTACATGGGCGGTATCGGTTCGGTTCGCGGATACCAAAATTATTCGATTTCACCTTATATGAAAAATGCAGATGGAACACCTACGTATAATTCATCAGGTATTATACAGCGTATTGGAGGCTCAGAGACCTTTTCAAACAGCGTCGAGTTGAGTGTCCCATTGGTTCCTGAAGCGAAAATGCGGGCAACAGCATTTATCGATTACGGGTGGATTGGAGATACCAGCTTAACACAGATGGCACGTGGAGGTTACGGTGTCGGGTTGGAGTGGTTTTCTCCTGTGGGACCATTACAGCTTGTTTTTGCTAATCCGATCGGTGCACAACCTGAAGATCGTATTGCCCATTTCGAATTTACGATCGGGCAGCGATTTTAGATCGTTCCAAACCATTCCGATTCACGTTCGGAATGTTAACGTAAGCTTTTTAGGAAGTGGTAAATCTTTTAGTTTTTCACGCGCCAGATAAAGATATTTACCCTCTATCTCCAACACCCCCTCATTAAACTCCAAATTGATCATTTGTGCACTTTGACGCTGTGCCAGTAAAAAATGTGCAAGCCAAAGAATCGTATAGAGGGCATCTAGTGTTTGCATATCGGGTAATAGGTTCATATACGCGTCTTTTGATATAAGCTCAGATGCCGTGTTCCCTTTTTTAAAGAGGAGCAAGTGGGCGATCAAAGCAATTTGACGATGGGTAAGGGCATAATCCAAAGCATTTAAGGCTAGATAATGGCTGTGTCTTTGGTATGCGTAGTAGCGTACGCCGACACCGATCGGGAGAAGTTTTGCTGCGATGACAAGTTCATGGCGATAATGGGATGCAATCCCTAATGATGGGTGTAAAAGGTCGAAAAGCCGTTTTGCCAATGCGGCACATTGATTTCCGTGGTCACTGTGGGTAGCGTACGAATCGAGCAAGAAGCGGACACTTGGGTTGTAGTTAGCGGGGAACCTATCCTTAGCGTTGCGAAGCATATCGGAGAGGAAAACCCCTTCTCGGACTCCGACACCGCTACAGATAAGCTCTTTGGCCTCAAGATGATTGAGGATTCGCAGTAGAATTAACGTTCCGGGTTTAATGGTATCAAAACGATCGGGTTTGATAAAAAGGCTTTTGAGCTTTTTGGGTGAGGCACTGAGAATTTGATGGGCAAATTCACCGAAGCGTATATCGTTGATGCTGTACCCATGAAGCTTTTTTAGAGGGTATTGCTCTTTTTTCATTAAAGCGCGGGTTAATGCCCGAAATGTCCCTCCGATACCGATAAGGATCTGTGTTTTAAGGGGAGGAAGTGCTTGTAGAGCTGCATCAATGTAGCGGATGGCACCCTCGGTGTCGTTATGATCTAAAAAGAGCTCTTTGATCCGTACCGTACCGATATTAAGGGAAAACATCGATTCGACCGTACCGTTGTTTAGCAGAGCAAACTCACTTGACCCCCCTCCCACATCAACGGAAACCGCTTCCATCGGAGCGAGTAAATTGGCACAGGCCATTCCACCCAGATAAGCTTCTTTAGCTCCATCGATAACTTTGATAGAGAGAGAGTATTGCCGGCGTATACGAGAGATGAATTCACTTGAATTAGGTGCATCGCGCAGGGCTGATGTGGCAACGCAAAGAATTTTTCGAGCATCGAATGAATGTGCGATGCTTAAAAATTCTCCCAGTGCGAGAGAAGTCCTTTCCATCGGCTCATTTTGGAGGTAACCGCCATTTTTATAGGCATTTTCCCCTAAACGGACGGAACTTTTGGCTTCATGAATAATATGAAAAGCAAAACGGCTGGTTTTTTGAAAGACCGCCATCCTCATGGAATTGCTTCCAATATCGATAATGGCGGTGCATTGTGCCATTTATTGTTCTTCTTCTATCAACTGCTTGTGTTTATAGAGAAGCTCTTGCATTGTCTCGACATTATCTTTGTCGGGAATAATACAGTCAACCGGACACACTGCAATACAGGCAGGCTCATCATAGGTTCCGACACACTCGGTACAGCGATCCGGATCGATGATATAAATTGGATCACCTTCTTCGATAGCATCCATCGGACACTCTTCACGACACGCGTCGCAAGCAATACATTCATCGACTATTAGTAGCGGCATAGGTTCAACCTCGGTTTTTATATTCGTTTGTGCGCGATTTATAGCGAAAGGAAGCTTTAAAATATATTTATCTTATATGTTTAGGATTTATTTAGCGCATCGGAAGGACACAACAGAGCTTGGAAGCCAAGACAAGACGTGCAATTGTACCGTCTATTCCGTCGTTTCGATTGGTGAGGGTAATCTCTGCTCCAATCGCCTCTGCGGCACTTTTGGCCAAGAAAAGTCCCAATCCTACCCCCGACTTATTCCCTTGACGTTTAAATGGGGCAAAGAGATCGACACTCTCATCAATTCCGCACCCCTCATCGATCACTTCGATAATGATTCCGACACCGTTTAAATGGCTTTGAAAAAGAATTGTTTTCCCCTCGGGGGTAAATTTCATCGCATTTTGCAAGAAATTTTGGAGAATTTGATTGAGCAAGGTCACTTGCAATACGGCCATAAAAGAGTCCGGTTCAAAATTGGTTTTGAGAATTTTATTTTCACTGTGGGCGAGGAGGGCAAAATCTCCTTCCCATTTTTTGAGCACTTTAATGATATCCGCTTCAATAGGCATTTCCAACTGAGCACCTTCTTGACGACCGATATGGAGGATATCGGCAACAATTTTATTCATTTCATCAACGCTTTGATTGGTAATCCGTATTGCTTCGATGTACTCTTCTGCCGAGCGCTTTTTAATCAGGGTTACCTGATTTTTGAGTTTGATAACGGCAAGGGGAGTTTTTAACTCATGAGCTGCACCGATAAAGAGCTCTTTTTGGTATTTGACAAAATTTTGGATTCGCCCGATAAGGCGATTGAGGGTTTCCCCTAGAGGCTCAAATTCATCAGGAAGCTGTTCGACCTTGATGGGGCGTATAAGGTGTTCATTCATATTAGAGAGACGTCTGGTGAGGCTACTGATAGGTGCTATGAGCATTTTTGAGAAAGCGATAGCATAAAGGATAATAACGATAAACCCTACGGCATTGATGAGAAAAATCGAGTTTAGTATTTTACGCAATAGCCGTTTGGTCGGAGTGATGTCACGGCTTATTTTGAGATAAGAAGATTTTTCAAAATCAAACGGATAAATAAGGGTGAGGTCTGTTGTTTTATCACGATGGGTGGTTTCAAAAAAATCGAGATGATCTTCATTCGGTGAAAGGGTCACAAGCTCAACACTAAGCCCCATTAGTGCATCGGCATTGTTCTGTTGGGCAGAGAGAAGTGATTTATAAGCAGAGATATTTTCTGCAAAGCTTATGAGTTCCGCTTGTTTTTCATCATAAATAGATTGCTTGATAAATAGGTACAAGAAAGAGGAAAAGAGTATAACCAATGCTGCCGAAGCGACAATAAGCTGGAACAAAAAGCGTCGTCGTATACTTCTTTTTGAAAACAAAGGATATCCTTGTGTAAAAAAGGTGAATAATTAAAGAACTATAGCGTGTTTAATGAAAAAATTTACCTAGGTAAGAGGGTAGTATGTAAGATTAACATCTATAGAAGATCGGGTCAAACTCCATAATATAGGAGTTTGACCCGGATGTAGAAGGGGTAAATTTAGTTAACTTCTTTTGGAAAACAAAAACGGTATCCACGGCGACGTACGGTTTCAATCGTAGTGATGCCGAGAGGCTTGTCCATTTTTTGACGAATTTGGTTGATAGCAACCTCGATAACGTTTGGCGTTACCAGTTCAGGCTCTTCCCAGATTGCATCAAGAAGTTGTTCTTTAGATACGATTTGGTCGCGATGACGAGCAAGGTGCGTCAATACTTCAAACGGTTTACCTTTGAGCTCAATTTCTTTTTCTTTATAGATGATTTTCTCTTCTTCAGGGTTGATGGTCAAATCATCGATCTCGATGATGTTGCTGCCGCCGAAACGTAAACGCGCTTCAATACGCGCTACAAGAACATCAAAGTCAAACGGTTTGCGGATATAGTCATCTGCACCGGCACGAAGTGCTTCGATTTCGCTAGCATTGTCATCACGTGCTGAGAGGACAACAACGACCGTTTTAGGAGTGTTGGTTTTGATATCAGGAATGATATCGACGCTGTTGCCGTCAGGGAGCATCCAATCCATCAAAATGAGATCGTAGTTACGGATATCGAGATAATACTCACCGTCTTTTAAAGTCTCTACGACGTCGCTTTGATAACCGAATTCTTTTAGCCCTTCTGCTAGGGTTTTGTTTAATGTTACTTCATCTTCAATGATTAAAATGCGCATTTACGTTCCTCGGAGCGAAATTTTGGCGAAATTGTAGCATAGTTTTAGAAAATTTTAAACTTTTTTTCAATTTTTTTTAAAAAATGAAATTTTTTTGAACACCGACGGTGCAATTTGGGAGGATATTAGGTTTACTTATGGTGAGGTTGAGGGTAGCTATCAGGGGAAATTCTTTTTTCAATGAAGCTGCTAAAAATTCAAGTGCCTCTTCTATCAGATAAAACTGCTCAGTGCACATGGCTGTTTGAATATGGCTTGCGACATCGGCATAATTAATAAAATATTTTTCACTGTAAAGGTAATCGATCAGACAATGAATACGGACAGTTTGCGGAGTAAGCCGCTCTTGAGGAAGTATCCCGAGGATCGTTTCAAAGTGCAAATCCTCGATAATAATTTTCATGCGACCCGTTTCTCTTCCCCTTGAAATAATCGGATGAAGTTAGGGATGTGTTTATAAAATAAAATAAACGCGATAAACAGTACCGGAGCATGAAACATTGCAGGGTTGAGGACAAAAGAGGCGACAACCAATGCGAGAAGTCCGAGCATAGAAGAGAGGGATGAGATGCGGATGGTCTTAGCAGAAACAGCCCATACCACTAAAGCAATAGCGGTTGGTATCGGAAGCATTACCGCCATAACACCCATTCCTGTTGCCACCCCTTTTCCCCCTTCAAACCACATATAAGGGCTGAAGCAGTGACCGATAACAGCGAGTACTGCCACCATCCATTGAACACTCTCTTCCATACCGAACTGTTTTGCGGCTAGGACAACGGCAATCCCTTTAAGGGCATCGAGAGCAAGGGTTGCAGCTCCAAGTTTTTTAGCGAGAGCAGGGTTGGTCTCTTTGACAACACGCAATACATTGGTCGCACCGATACTTCCGGAACCTGATTCTTTGACATTGACTCCGGCAAAGAATTTGGCGAGGAGCAGACCAAAGGGGATACCTCCCAGAAGATAGGCGGCGAGATAAAAGTGTACATTTTGATTAAATAAAAAATCCATTGAAAACCTTGAGTAAGTATTTGTTGGCGTATTATAAATCACGGATGGTTACAACCGCCTAAAAAAATGCTGAAGGAAATTCACGCTTCAAGAAGAGGGTAGCGTGAGTTGGCTATAATAACTCTTATCAGCATGACAAGGATTATGGGTTTGAATAGCGAAGAATTAAAACAAAAAATTATTGATCTAAAAAGCCGTCTCAGCGTCACGGTCGTAGCGCACTTCTATCAGCGTGACGAAGTGTTTGAGATGGGCGACATTACAGGTGATTCGCTCGAACTGGCGAAGCGGACGATGGCGGACGATAAAGAGTTTGTCGTATTTTGCGGTGTCGGATTTATGGGACAAAGTGTCAAAATACTCAGTCCTCACAAGCGGGTCGTAATGCCGAAAATCGCCTGCTGTGCGATGGCAAAAATGATTGACGGACTCTATTATGACGAATCGATTGCCAAGCTGGAAGCAGCGGGGATCACACAAGAAAATATTCTCCCGATCACTTACATCAACTCCGATGCGGCAGTCAAAGCCCGTGTCGGAAAAATGGGGGGGATGGTCTGCACCAGCTCCAATGCCAAAGTAATTATTACCAAAGCGCTCTCGGAAGGGAAAAAGATTTTGTTTGTCCCTGACCGCTGTCTAGGTCAAAACATCGCCAATATGATGGGACTCAAATCATGTGTGATCGGAGACGGCAGTGATCCGAAAGAGGCCGATATCATCTGTTACGACGGATTTTGCTCCGTCCATCAGCTTTTCAGCGTCGATGACATCGAGTTTTACCGTAACAAATATCCGGGAATTCTAATCGCCGTTCATCCTGAGTGCGATCCCGCTATATGTGATCGTGCCGATTTTGTCGGATCAACCTCTCAGCTGATCAAATATATCACGGAACTCCCTGCGGATCAAAAAGTGGCGGTCGGAACGGAGTTTAATATGGTTAATCGCCTCCGTCCGAGTAACACCTATATTCTCTCTTCGACAAAACCGGAGTGTCCGACGATGAACGAAACGACGTTGGAAGATTTGTATAACACCCTCAAAGCAATTGAAGACGGTTATCCGATCAACGAGATCGAAGTGGATGAAGATACCGCTTATTGGGCAAAAATTGCATTAGAGAGGATGATGGCGTTATGATCGAACAATTTATCCGTGAAGTATTAGCCGAAGATGTGGGGCGTGGGGATTTGTATGCCAGAGTATCCGAAGCGGTGCCTGCCAGTGCGAAGATCATCGCCAAAAGCGACGGTGTATTGGCGGGGGAAGAGTATCTAAAAGTTTTGGCAACGATGGAAAAATTCACCATTGTTTGGCACAAACATGACGGTGATGTATTTGTCAAAGGAGAAATTCTTTTCGAACTCAGCGGGGATTCCCATACCCTCCTTCGTATCGAGCGGACACTTCTTAACATGCTGCTTCATGCCAGCTCCATTGCGACATTGACCCGTAAATACGTTGATTTGATCGCACCGTACGGAACAAAACTCCTCGATACCCGAAAAACGCGTCCTTTGCTCCGTAATTTTGAGAAATACGCGACCCGTATAGGCGGAGCGACAAACCATCGGATGGGGTTGGATGATGCGCTGATGCTCAAAGATACCCATCTTAAAACGATTGATGATTTGGAAAGTTTTATGGAGCGTGCGCGTCAAAAAATCCCGTTTACCTCTAAAATCGAGATTGAGGCAGAAGATTTTGAGATGGCAAAAAAAGCGATGAAAGTGGGAGCGGACATTGTGATGTGTGACAATATGACACCGCTACAGCTACGGGAAGTCGTAGAGTATAAATGGGAACATCACAGCAGTATATTGCTCGAAGCGAGTGGTAATATCACCCTAGATACCATTGAGGAATACGCTAAAACAGGAGTGGATGCGATTAGCACGGGAGCGATGATTCATCAAGCATTGTGGATTGATATGTCGATGAAAATGGATTAATCTGTGGCTGACGATACGGAAAAAACGGAGGAACCCACCTCCAAGAAACTCGAAGATGCCCGAGAAGAGGGGAATGTCGCCAAAAGTCAGGATATTATCGGGGCTGTCGTTCTTTTGGTATCTATTTTGGCTCTTTTAATGTTGTTTACGTTTATTGCTGAACGGATGCTTAATCTTGCCCGATACTATTTTTCACTTTTGGGTGCACCACTGGATCGTGAAGCGATGATGAATATCGCGTTTGTTACGTTTAAAGAGACGCTGATTATGGCTTTGCCGATCGCAGTGATTGTCGCGGTTGCGGGTGTGGCGGGGACGGTGGCGCAGATCGGATTTAATTTTACGACGAAGCCTTTGATGCCTAATTTCTCCAAACTTGATCCGATCGCGGGATTGGGTAATCTTTTTACGTTTCAGAAAATGCTCGAATCGATCAAAATCACCCTTAAATCCTTTACGGCATTGGGGATCGGATTTCTCTTTTTTTGGCATTATATTCAAGAACTTCCTACCGTAGCGCTCTTTAGCCTCGAAGATCAGATGGGATGGTTGCGCGATAAAGCTGTCGTTCTTGCTCTGGTGATGCTTATTATTATTTCCGTCTATGCGATGGTCGATCTGTTTTTGACCCGTAAACAATATTTTGACAAGCTCAAAATGTCGAAACAAGAGATTAAAGACGAGATGAAAAATATGGAAGGGGATCCGCACATCAAGGCGAAAATTCGTCAGATTCAGATGCAGGCAGCACGTAAGCGGATGATGTCTTCTGTTCCAACAGCGGATGTTGTCATCACCAATCCTACCCATTATGCCGTAGCAATCAAGTACGATGAGACCAAACATTTTGCCCCTGTGGTTGTTGCCAAAGGGGTCGATAACATCGCGATTCAAATCAAGAAGATCGCCCGTGAAAACGGTGTCCATGTCGTCCAAAATCCTCCGTTGGCACGTTCATTGTATGCCGAAGTGGATATCGATCATCCGATCCCTGACATGATGTTTGCGGCGGTTGCTGAAGTGCTTGCGTATGTGTATAAAATGGGTAAAAAACAAAAGGGGCGATCGTGATCGAGAAATGGATGCCTCTGTTCGGAAATAAAAAAATTATTGCCGCTGTTTTTTTGGTTATTTTCATTGTATTAGGAGCTGTTTTTATCCATTTGAAAAATGAGGTAACCTCTCAAACGCTCCAAAGCCTCAGTGATCAGCTCTCTTTGGGATTAAACAATCAGCTTGATAAAGAGCGTGCTACGGCACTGCGCTATGCGTTAATTCTCAGCCAGAACAGTGCTTTGGGTGATGCGCTAGAGCAAGAGGATGAAGAAAAAGGGTTTAAAATCCTCTCCGAAATGATGGAGTCGATCAAAGTGTATACGAACTCATTGATCCGAGCGCAGATTATTACCTCGGATTACTTTATTTTTGCCCGCAGTTGGGACAACTCTTATGCCGGGATGCCGCTGGACGTGCACCGTCCCGATCTCCTCTATTTTCAAAATCACAAGAAGCCCCGTTCGGCGATTGAAGTTGGGCGCAAACTTGGGGTAAAAGCGACGGTTCCTGTCTACTATCAGGAAAAAATGATCGGGTTTATTGAGGTAGTCTCTTTTTTTGAATCGACTCAGGAATATTTTGACCGGTTGGGGATTAATCTGTATATTTTGATGGATGAACGTTTTTACGAAACGGCAGTCTTTATGCAGGATAATCCTCCTATTGGAAAAGAGTATATTTTAGCCAATACCAAATACACCCAAAGTGACTTGAAATTACTGGAGGGGATCGATTTTAAAGCATTCAAACGATCCCGTGTCCTCTATCGCAATGGGAAATATCTCTTTTATGAACCGATGAAAAACGGAGAGGGGGAGACAATCGGTGCTTTTGTCTTTTCATTGAGTGAGAAGCAGGTGAGCGCATTCAGCCATTCGGATAATGAAGACATCTCTTTTTTGATCCATCTGAGCCGGGATGAATTGTATGAGATTATGATGAAAAAATCGTTGGATAATGCCCGCTTCCAAAGTGCATACGATAAAGAACTGCTCTATCTCAAAGATGTGGTTGCCCCCGAAGATCGGGAAGTGTTTATGCAAGAAGCGCATGAGAGGCTGAATGCCTATACCAAAGAGGAATTGATCGGTATACTATTGAATTACAAGGTTTCAAAAGAGGTCAAGGGGGAGATTCGATGAAGGTGTTATTACTCGAAGACGAATACATGCTGCGGGTGAGCATTACCGAGTTTTTGGAAGATATGGGATTTGAAGTATCGGGATTTTCCAATGGAGAGCGTGCTTTTGATGCAGTTTATGAGACTAAATTCGACCTTTATTTACTGGATGTCAATGTCCCCGGGATGAACGGTTTTGAACTGTTGCGGACATTGCGTGCCGAGGGGAATAAAACACCGGCTATTTTTCTTACCTCAATGGTCAATGTTAATGATTTGCAAGAGGGGTATAAGTCCGGATGCTGCGATTACATCCGCAAACCGTTTGATTTGACCGAACTACAGCTTCGGATCATGCACGCCGTGAAAAGTTTTTATCATGATGGAGAAAACTTACTCGACTTTGGAGAGGGACTGATTTATGATACAGAACACTTCACACTGAGTCACAACGGCAATAATATTGCCCTCAGTAAAACCGAGAATGAAATTTTCGGGGTATTGCTTAAACATAAAAATCAGGTGGTTTCGGTTGAGATGTTTCAAGATGAGATATGGGGAGAATATGTAGATCCCGCTAATATTCGGGTTCAGATCAATAATCTGCGTAAAAAACTCCCTATAGAGATTATTCAAAATCGTCGCGGAGTGGGGTACATCATTGAACGATAATCGCTACGCCCTTAAAAATGCGTTTATCTATACGATGCTTGTCGCCGTTTTAATGTTGACTCCGACGTACTTGTATGTCACCTATATGAAATATGTGACAGAAATACAGTACGAATTTACCCTCAAAGAGCAATCGCATCTGATTATTCGGGCGATGGAAGAGTTCGATCCGAAAGAAGAACAACAATTTGATTATCCTCGCTTTCGATCGTTTCAATCGGGATTGTACAATGACCATTTCCTCCCCCTCTTTACCCTTATAGAAAAACCGCTGAATAATCAGAGTGTGGGATATCATGTCACCGATGATGGGTATGCCTATTTGGTTATCGCTCTTCCGCAAGGGCGTTATTTTGATGCTACCTATCTTGTTATCGGAGGAGAACTCTCCTATGTCCGAATTTATCAGGACGTGGTTATTATCTTATTGGCGATTGCGGTATTAATATTTGTGTTGTCGCTCTTCTTTCTGGATCGTTTTGCTTTACCGTTTCAGCGTCTAAACAAGAGGCTTGATCGTTTTATTAAAGATTCCATGCATGAGATTAATACCCCTCTCTCCATCATCAACGTCAATATTGATCTCTACAATCGTTCCAATCCGACAAATAAATACCTCCAGCGGATCAAAGCCGCCACTAAAACACTTGCAACTCTCTACAATGATATGGATTATCTGATAAAAAATGAACGTCTCTCGTTTGAATACGAAGAGATTGATCTGAGCCGTTATCTTCAAGAACGTATTGATTATTTTTCTGAAGTTTCCGCACTGAAAAATATTACGATTGAAGCGGATATTGCTGAGGGGGTCAAACTGATGTTCAATCCGACGCAGCTGCAGCGTATTATTGATAATAATCTCTCTAATGCGATTAAATATTCCTATGAAGAGGGGATGATCAACGTCTCTCTTGAGGGTTATAATGAACGATGCGTTATGGTTTTTAAAGATGACGGTGTCGGGATAAAAGAGGTAAATCAGATTTTTGAGCGCTATTATCGTGAAAATCAGGACAAAGGGGGATTCGGAATCGGTCTGAATATCGTTAAATCGATTATCGATAAAGCGGGAATTGAGTTGCAGATTGATTCGGTATACGGAGAGGGAAGTACCTTTTCGTATACGTTTTTTCCCCCTATTTATCTCCCTTCCTAAATCTTTCTCTTTTTTTACGTTAATTTTACACTCCTCTCTTACAATGCTCCTCGAAATAAAGAATTAGGAGAGCCAATGCGAAAAGTGATTATGCTCGGACTTGCTACTTTTTTAAGTGCAGCCGATTTATCGCAGGTGATTGAAAGTCCGGATGCGACGGCTATCTTGAAAAAAGATGCCCTCCCTGCAGCTAAAGTCTATACAATGCCTGAGGGGTGTGTTACCGAAGATGCTGCAGCGATTGCTCGCGGAAAATATATTTTTCACAATCTTAACGGTAAAGATGCAAAAGAGAACCCACCCGAGGGGCTAACACGCAAGTTAGCCGACGGTAAAGATAAGCAATTCGGTAATTGTGTTGCATGTCACAACATCGAAGGTGCAAAAGGGTACGGTAACATAGGACCTGATTTGACCAAGTATAAAGAACTATTTATTGCCAGCGGTGCTCGTAATGCGCAGTTCATGTACCAAAAAATCGCAGACCCGCGTCTGGATAATGCGCAAACGCATATGACGGTCAATTTAGCCAATGGCTTAATGAGTGAGCGCGAAGTATGTGATTTGGTATCGTATATCACAGCAGTTAAAAAATAAATTCAAGGAGTAATACAATGGAAAGAAGATCATTTTTAAAAAGTTTTGGAGCGGTAGCAGCGTGTGCGGCATTGATTCCTGGTGTAGCTTCTGCGGCGGATGAAGCCAAAAAAGTTGTCGGTCCAAATGAGATGAACTATGAAACGGCAGTTGCGGCAATCACGGGCGGAAAACCGGTTGTAGCATCAGCAAAAGTAAAAATGGAAGCTCCGGAAATTGCTGAAAACGGTGCGGTTGTTCCGGTAAAAATCACGGTTGAGAGCCCAATGAGTGATAAAGAGTACGTAAAAGCAATCCATGTCCTCGCTTCTAAAAACGGCAATGTCCGTTGTGCGAATGTCTATTTGACTCCGGCAAACGGTGAAGCCTATTTTGGAACACGTGTAAAACTCGGCGGAACGCAAGATGTTGTAGCGATCGCTGAGATGAGCGATGGAACTTTCCTCAGTACAAAACAAAACGTCAAAGTAACCATTGGCGGATGCGGTTGAAACCGAACCAAGTCAAAATTATTTAATACTTAAAAGAACACAACCAAAGGATATACCATGGCAGAGATGAAAACATTAATCAAGATTAAACCGAAAGATTACAAAGCAGGCGATGTGGTCAAAATCGACTTTATGGCGATGCACCCGATGGAAACCGGTATGCGTAAAAACAAAGATACGGGAGAGATCATTCCGGCGAACTATATTGATGAAGTTAAATTCATGTTCAACGATCAATTGATTACCAAAATGGTGATTTGGGAATCGCTCTCAGTCAATCCACTTATGAGTGTCAGTTTTAAAGTGCCAAGCGCAGGAACACTAAAAGTGATTGCCAAAGATAACAAAGGGCAAAGCGTCGAGAGTACCGCACAAATTACTCCAAAAGGATAAACGATGCGTTTATTATCAATCACGGCGGCATTGGTGTGTTTGGCACTTTTGAGCGGAGCCAATGCGGAAGAGCAACTCAGCATGAGCGACGCGGATAAAGCGATGTATGCAGAGTTGCTTGAAAACAATCCGGCTGAAATGGAAGTAAGTGAAGGGGAACAGCTCTTTAATGCGACCATCGGATCCGCGGCATATGCAAAAATGTTGGGTGTTAAAGAGAAAGATCTACCAAAATTTATTGCCGGATTCCCTCGCTATCTAGAGCCGGCTAAAAAAGTAGTCACTTTGTCTCAATCACTTCAAATGGCACTGGCAAATCAGGGGAAAGAGGTTTCTAAACTTGAGAGCCCGGAAGTGGTGAAGATGACTTCGTATGTTAAATCGCTCGCCAATGGTCAAAAAACCACTATCGATGTCAAAGCTAACGCTCAAATGAAAGAGATGATGAAGCTAGGGCAAGAGGTATTTGAAGAGCGTCGCGGCGGTCGTGGTCTTTCATGTAACAACTGCCACAGTGCGGATATTGTTGGTCAACGTCTTCGTATGCAACCGCTTCCTGATTTAGGAGCTAAAGTTACGGCAGCTGCGGGAACATGGCCGGCATACCGTATGACACAAGGTCAAATGGTTACCCTCGATAAGCGTATGCAGCAATGTATGGAGAATGCACTTTTGGCAAAAATCCCGCTCGGTTCACGCGAAATGGTTGCTTTGGAAGTGTATGTCACCAATAAAACCAAAGGCAACGCTATTCAAATTCCCGGTTTGAAGCGTTAAGGAGAAAACGATGGATGTATCACGAAGAGACTTTTTTCATATTGCCGCTGCTCTAGGGATCGGACTGCCTGCAGCCGTTTCCGGTGCCGCAACTCCCACTCGCATCGATGAGGTTGGGCTAAAAGATATTTACGGGTTTAATGCTCGCGGAAATGTGACTTTGTTGCACATCTGTGATATGCATGCTCATATCAAACCGCTCTACTGGCGCGAGCCGTCGACGTTGATCTCTGCTCCGAATCTTACGGGGACTCCGGGGTTTTTGTGCGGTGAGTCGTTTTTAAAACATTACGGTATGAAGGGGAAAACCCTTGATGCGTATTTCGATACGTTTATGAATTTTGATGCGCTAGCGCACAAATTCGGGAAAATGGGGGGGATTGCTCATATGAAAACCCTCATTAACCATATTAAAAAAGAGCGCGGCGCAGATAATGTTATGTTGCTCGACTCGGGTGATACGTGGCAAGGTACCGGATTGGCACTCAAAACGACCGGTGAAGCGATAGTCAAAGCGCAAAACTATTTGGGCGTAGACGTTATGGTCGGTCACTGGGAATTTACCTACGGTAAAACACGGGTAAAAGAGCTGATTGAGATGTTAAATGCGACGTTCATTTCTCAAAATATTGTTGGAGACGATTCGTTTGCGGATGATTTCGAAGAGCTTATTTTCAAACCGTATACGATTATGGAACGGGGTGGTGCGAAAATCGGTATTATCGGTCAGTCGTTTCCGTTTACTTCGACCGCAAACCCGAAAGAGTTTACACAAGGGTGGAGTTTCGGCCTCCGTTTGGATACCCTTCAAAAGTACGTCGACAAACTTCGTAAAGAGGAAAAAGTGGATTGTGTCGTCGTATTGTCGCATGACGGTTTTAGCGTTGACCAAGAGGTTGCGCGCCAAGTTAAAGGGATCGATTTTATCCTCAGCGGACATACGCATGATCCATCACCGCAGCCGACCGTTATCAACGGTACGGTGATCGTGATCGCGGGAAGCCACGGTAAATACATCGGACGTTTGGATATCGATATCCAAAACCACCGTGTCAAAGGGTACGAGTATAAACTCATTCCGGTTGCGGCGAATCTGATTCCGGCAGATCCTGAAGGGGTTGAATTGGTGAATTCACTCTATGCTCCGCATGATAAAGAGTTTAGCGAAGTGCTCGGTGTGACCAAAAATATTTTGTACAAACGGGACACGTTCCATTCGCCGTTCGATGAACTGATCAATGATGCGATCATCGATACGATGGATTCGGATATCTCGTTTACTCCGGGTTATCGATGGGGGACAACGGTTCTTGGCGGTGATGCGATCACTATGGACAGTGTCTATGATATGACGGCGATCACCTATCCGAACGTCTATACGTTTGAATTGGTCGGAAAGCATATCCGAAGTCTTCTCGAAGATATTGCGGATAACGTCTTTAATGCAAACCCTCTTTACCAACAAGGGGGCGATATGAGCCGTCTTGGCGGTGTAACTTATGATATCAAGATCGGAGCTCCAAGCGGGAAACGGATTAGCAATATATTAGTCAAAGGGAAACCTTTGGATGATCGAAAAGTGTATAAAGTCTCTTCATGGGGCGGCAACTTGCAAAATGCAGGGGCAAATTTAAAAGAATCTCTTACCCGTCCTGTGTATGATGTCACGGCTTCGTACATTCGTCGTCAGAAAAATGTTAACATCGATGGGCACAGTAATGTTAACATTCTCGATTATGACTGTGGCTGCCCTCGCAAGGGCTCAAAAAGCTGCTAAACAAATTTGCATCAAAACTTAAGGAGTTAAAATGAAAGTAAAACTAAGTGTCGTAGCTGCGGCTACGTGTATGTTGGCAATGTCGGCTCAAGCAGCAGATGATTTGGTGAGTGCGTTTAAAGAAGGGAAACTTGACGGGCGTATCCGAGCTCATTATTTTGCAACAGATTGGGATGACAACAGTGTTGCAACGGGTAAAGGTGGACCTGATGCTCACGGTTTAGCAATCGGGGGTAGCTTGAATTATAAAACAGCTTCATTATATGGATTTAGTGCGGGAGCAGGGCTTTATACGACTCAAAATCCAGGCGGATGGACAGAAGCTAGTGATGGAGTCACAGCCAATACATCAAAAGATCTTTTCTCTCGCGGGCCTGGGGCTACTTATAACTATGGAACCGGTTATGCAGTTTTAGCCCAAGTGTATCTACAATACGATATTGCCAAAACAAAGGCAAAAGCGGGACGAATGTTGATGACTAATCCATGGATTAATCCCAATGACACTAAAATGATCCCGATTGCAGTAGAAGGGTATGAAGCAATATCTAATGACATTTCCAATACAACAATCCAAGCCGATTATGCAAGTAAAATTAAAGAGCGAGGTATGAGCTATTTCGGAACGATGGCCGATACGGGAGATACCCCGGATAAAATCGCAGCATACTATGCTACTCATTATGGTACAACTACAGGAATACACGGCGATGCACCGGGTGTTGTGATGTTAGGGGTTAAAAATAAATCGATTGATAATCTCGAAGTGCAAGCGTGGGGAATGCATTGGAGTGACATCGTAGATCAAGCAATACTTGAAGCCAATTATGGAGTAAAAGTGAGTGATGCTACCATTAGCTTTGGTGGACGCTATATCACCCAGAAAGATAAAGGGGCTGGGAATATTATCAATCCGATGGGAACAGCAACTACAACTCTTCATAATGGTGATACGGACAATAGTGTAGATACGTCTTTGTTCGCCTTACGTACTGTTGTTAACTACCGTGCGGCAAAATTAACCTTAGCGACTTCTCGTACAGGAAGTGGTGGGGATCTTATCGCTCCGTGGCGTGGATTTCCGACTGACGGATATACCCGTTCGATGACAATTACGGATTGGAATGCCAATACCCGTTCATATAAAGCGCAATTTGACTACGATTTTAATGCATTATTACCGGGCGTAAGTGGCCTGGTAAGCTACTCATATTACGATCGTGATCCAAGTAAAAAACCATACCAAAGTATGACTGATCGGGCATTCCAAAACGGCGATACCCGTCAGTTGAATATGGATATTATGTATAAACTCTCAGGAAGTTGGAAAGGGACAGAACTTAAAGTCCGTCTTATGGATCAGAACAATGATAAAACCGCTTTGTACGCAAAAGACACCTCTAACCGTGAAATGCGTTTAGAAGCAAATTATTATTTCTAAACCAAAGGTTACTGATGCGATTCCTATTGCCTTTGTTGTCGTTCGTTATCACCCTTAGCGCGTATGATTTCGCGCTGAGTCCTAAAAAAGTTTCTCCTGACGTGACCTGTTTTTTCGGTGAACCGGAAGTGATGAATACGACGAACAACGGTAATATGGTGAACACCTGTTATCTTGATACACAGAAGAGCTATGTCGTTATCGACAGCGGCTCTTCGTATGCGTATGCGGCTTCGGCCTATAAAGCGATGCAAGCGATTAAACCTTTGCCGGTAGCATTGGTTATTAATACCCACGTCCATGACGATCATTGGCTGGGGAACGGTTTTTTTACTCAAATGGGAGTTAAGGTTTTGGGTTCGGACGATTTTGCCCACAGTGCTGAAATTGGTTCTCCTACCCGAATCCAAACCCATATTTCCCCTGAGGCATATGCACAGACGGTTCCGACACTTCCGAGTGAAATGATTACGTCAGATGAAAATCTGAGTATCGGGAATCAAACCATTGAACTTCATATTATGAAGCAGCGAGCGCACAGTGCAAAAGATATGGTCGTATATGTCCCGAAAACAAAAGTTCTTTTTGCCGGAGATTTGGTGTTTAATGATCGTGTCCCCTCTTTGCTCGGCGGAAATATCAACGGCTGGATCACTGCATTGGATGAACTGAAAACCTACGGTGCTACGACTATTATCGGCGGGCATGGATATCGCACGGATCAACGGACAATGGATATGACCTATTCGTATCTCACTCAAATGCGCAGTGAAATCCGCAGCAGTATTAGTGAGGGGCTGAGCATTGATGAGACGATCAAAAAAGTCGATATGCCCGCATTTAAATCGCTTCGTATGTACGATATGATGCACCGAGGAAACGTTGAAGAGACGTTTCGAGTGTTAGAATGGGAGTAACTATGAAATTTTTGGCTTTTTTTACCCTATTGTATTCATCACTATTAATGGCGGATCTTCGTATATCCGAACCGCTTCCTACGATTGATAAACCTCGCGAAGTGGTGATGGGGATTAGTCATGGAGATGATGAATCGATTAATCATGGACTTAGTACGGCGAATAACGTATTGAAATTTTACGGTCCTGAGAAAGTCCATTTGCGTATTGTTGCCTACTATCACGGTATCCGAACATTGCTCAAAGATGAGAAAGAGATTGCGGTACGGGTACGTGCGTTGCAGCAATACGGCGTCGAATTTGTGGCGTGCGGCAATACGATGGAGACAAAAAAAATTCCCCCTTCGGCATTGATCGACAATGTTGAGATTGTCACGGCGGGGATTGCCGAAATCATTGAGCGTTCTGTTGAGGGCGCATTTTATATTCAACCTTAAGGAGTAGAGCATGAAAGCTTTATTAGCAATCTTTTTAGCGGGATTTTTGTCCCTTTTCGGTGGTGATTTTCACCTGTTCAATATCCCCAATGCAGAGGGGAAAATCAATGCAACGGTCATTGAAAAAGCACTCGAGGCAAACGGATTTTTTATCTCTGCGGATTCTGAGATGACCCACCCGTTTGAAGTACAGTTTCAACAAAACGATTTTACGGTGTTTAATCTATTAACGGTGTATCATAAAAAATATGCACTCTCTTTGGTAAAAGGACACCCGGATGCCGGAATTTTTGTTCCGATGGGGGTAGGTATTTATCAGCGCAAAGGGGACAAAGAGCTACATGTCTCTATTCTAACGTCGACAGCTCAAAAAAAGATTGCCGGATTTGATGCACCGGAATTCGCTCAAATAGAAAAAGAGGTCTTGGCGGCACTTAAAAAAGCACTTCCAAAAGCCAAACTGACGATGAGCGAAACGTCACTCCCGACAACAGACAAATTGTTGAGCCGATATACCCGTACAAGTGATGCTGTGAGTTGGAAGAGCGATAAAGAATCGACAGAGATGATGATCGAGGACGGTTTAAAACCTGCCGGTTTCGTAATGTCCAATTTTACCGATTTTCAATCCGAGCTGACACGCGATGGCGGACAAAGCCCTTTTGATTTTTACGATACCTATTCGATTTGTAAACTTAAAGTGATCTATACGGTTGCTAAAACACGTCCGGAAGCGGCGGCATTCGCTCCATGTACCCTTATGGTCTATAAAAAAACGGGTTCGGATGAGATCGTGATGGGATTTCCGGGAGTCTATAACTGGATGAGCAGTGCTCGTATTAGTGATCCTGACGCGAAAGCGGCATTAATGCAAGCGCAAAAAGATTTCGAATCGGTACTTCAAAGTGCAACGGAGTAAAATTGGCTAGCATTTAACTTTTTCTTAAAGTTAATCCTCTTATACTTGGCGAAAGCGAGGTATAAGATGAACAAAATTATCGTTTATATACTTATTGCATTTTTATCTTCTTTTGTCCCCTTGCAGGCAACATCTCCTATATCTAAACATCAAAAGGTTGTCATCGGTGTGTTAGCGTTTCGTTCCAAAGCGGATACGCTGAGTGAATGGCAGCCGCTAGCTAACTATTTAAATAAACAGATCCCCTCGTATGATTTTCAAATTCGACCGCTGACCTATAAAGAGTGCAATGATGCTGTGGCTAATAAAGAGCTTGATTTTGTATTTACCAACCCTGAACACTATGTCTATTTTTCCGTCAAATACAATGCTACGAGGATTGCAACGGTAATTCGAGCCAATGTGGGTGGCCACGAGCTAAAAGAACTTGGAGGTGTCATTATTGCCCGAAGCGATCGCAAAGATATTGCGACATTGGAAGACCTTAAACATAAAAATATTGCCGCTGTCGATCAACTATCTCTTGGTGGTTATTTAGCCCAAAGCACGGTGTTGCTTTCCAAGGGGATAGATATTAAAACCGATGCATCGGTAACGTTTACGGATCTACCTCATGACAAAGTGGTCTATGTGGTCGAGAGTGGCTCTGCAGATGCCGGATTTATCCGCACCGGTGTGTTGGAAAAGATGGCGAAAGAGGGGAAAATTAATCGAAACGATTTTAAAATTATCCATCCAGTTAAAATTAATAATTTTCCGCAGCTTCTTTCCACTCCGCTTTATCCGGAATGGCCGTTTGTTGCTTTTAAAGAGACGGATCCCTTATTAGCCAATGCCGTTGCAGTTGCATTGTTGAGCTTGAAAAGAGGCTCTGAAATACCAAAGAGAGCCGGTTACTATGGGTGGACTATTCCCATGGCTTATGAGGGAATACGTCATCTAATGGAAAATATGCGTGTTCCCCCTTTTGATCAAGCCCCTGCCTTTACGTTAAATGATATTATCCGAAAATATGTTTTGCATATCATATTTTCGTTAGGGCTGATAATCGCGCTGTTACTCTTTTTGGCATTACGGCTACGCAATTTAACGATGAGCCTTAGAGAAGAATCGAAAGCATTAGAAGAGCAGGTTCGTATGCGCCAAGAGACTGAACAATATCTCAAGCGGATAGCCAATGTTTTTCACAATTCCAGAGAGGGAATTGTTATGACCGATGCGGCAAAGGCCATTATAGATGTAAATGAAGCTTTTTGCGAATTGAGCGGTTATTCTAGAGAGGATGTGATTGGAAAAACACCGATGATTTTACGCTCTCATCGTCATGAAGCTTTCTTTTATGGACAAATAGATCAAGCGCTAGAGAATGAAGGATCGTGGCGCGGAGAGATTTGGAATAAGAAAAAATGCGGTCAAGAGTATGCTGAATATTTACGAATTGATTCGGTGAGAGATGGGGATGGTAACATTGAGAACTATATTGGAATTTTCAGCGATATTACCGAACATAAAAAACAAGAAGAACAGCTCCACCGTATGGTGAATTACGATTCTTTGACCAATCTTCCCAACCGTCATTTATATATGACGTTAGCGGAACAAATGTTGGCATACACCAAACGGAAAGGGTCAAAGTCCATCATTGCCTTTTTGGATTTAGACGGGTTTAAACAGGTAAATGATAGTTTTGGGCATGAGGTAGGGGATCGAATATTGAAAAAAGCGGCGGGACGCTTGGAGCAGCAATTGCGACAAAGCGACATTATTGCCCGTATGGGAGGGGATGAATTTGTTATCCTTTTGAATGATATTAATCTTGACGACGCTGACGCACTTTTGCATCGAGTTCTGGGATCGTTAAAAGAACCGATAGAGATTAACGGTATTACGATGAATATAGGGGTAAGCATCGGTGCGACGTTGTTTCCGGATGATTGTGAGGATATTGATATCTTGATTCGCCATGCGGATGCAGCAATGTATTTATCAAAAGAGGGGGGACGTAACCGCATTACCTATTATGATTCCGAGGCAATCTCCCCCTTTGGCATTGCGTAATAACCATTAAGGGGAGCGATAAAAGCATGGTATAATCACCCTATTATTAGAAGGGGTCGTATGCCGCTCTCACTCATCGATTCTGCTCGTCACATTGTCTTAATCGTCCACAAAAATCCCGATGCGGATTCGTTGGGTTCTGCCTGTGCTTTTTATTCGTATTTGTTGCGCACCCATAAAAAAATCACCCTTTTTTGTGCTTCTGAAACCATTGACCGGAACTTGGCTTTTCTCCCGTGGTTTGACAAACTCACTAACCGCTTTAGTGAGGATGCCGATTTACTGATCAGCTTCGATTGCGGCAGTTACGAACGTTTAGGCATTACCTCCTCCGTGAATCTTATTAATATCGATCACCACCGCAGCAATGGTCATTTTGGGGCTCTAAATCTTGTAAATTTGGATGCAATCAGTACGACGGAAGTCGTTTATGACTTTTTTGTTGCCAATGATGTAAAAATCAATGGTAAAATGGCACTTTCGCTTTATGCGGGACTCATGGATGATTCGAAATGCTTTAGTGCACCGGCTTGTAATGCTAAGACCTTTGCGATGGCACATGGTTTAATCTCACGTGGGGCGGATCACGCACTGTGTATCGAGTGGATGATGAAACGCCGTTCATTGGCTTCTGTGCGGTTGCGCGGGAGACTTTTAAAAGAGATGCAGCTTCGCGCAGAGGGTGCATTGGCTCTTTTTGAGGTGAGTAGAGATCATTTGGAACAAAGCGGTGCATCACTCAGTGAATGCAAACAGGTACTCGAAGAAGCCCTTGAGCTAAGGACGGTTCGAGCCGCACTTCTGAGGGTAGAACATCCATCAGGCGGAGTGAAGGTATCCTTGCGTACGGATGGGACGGTAGATGCTTCGCACATTATGAGCCATTACGGCGGCGGTGGACACGCGAGTAGAGCAGGTGCCAGAATAGAAACAGAAAATCAGACTCTTTTTGATGAGATGATACGGATGATAGAAAAGGAGCTTATGTGAGAAGAGGCCGAAACGGTTCAGGAATTATTGGGTGGATTTTGAGTGCACTGGTTGTAGGTGCAATTGGTTTTGTGGCGTTTTCACCGAAGTTTGAACGGGAAGATCCGGTACTGAAACTCAGTCATGACGGATATTGGAATTTTAAAGATCCGATTCATGTGAATGTGGATGATGTGAGTGGATTGAAATCGTTTAAAGCGACCCTTGCTACTGCGCACGATGAGTGGGTTGTTGTTGATGAAAATACTCCAAGCGTAGAGAAAAAAAGGCTCTTTGATATTCTTCCGCCCAAAGGGGTGCGCCGAGTAGAAGCTGAATCGGTAACCTTGAGGATTGAAGCAACCGATAACAGTTTGTGGGGGATGTTTACCGGTAATACGGTTAAAGAAGAACTTACCTTGGTTATTGATCAACGCCGGCCTGTTCTGTCGATCGTGGCCAATTCGTATAAGATTCAAAAAGGGGGATCGGCAATCGTTATTTTTAAAGCCGAAGATCCTCATATGCAAAGTCTTAAAATCGAGACCAATTACGGTAAAACGTTTATCGCTCAGCCGTTTGTTCAAAAAGGGTATTACGCGTCGTTGCTAGCCTGGCCGGTGCAAAGTGAAAACTTTAGCGCAACCGTTGTTGCACGTGACAAAGCCGGAAATGAGACTCGAAGTGCCGTTCCGATCCGCTTAAAAGATCACGTGTACCGCACGTCGAATATTGAGTTGAGTGATGCATTTTTGGATGGTAAAATCGCTCAACTCGCAAATGAATACGAGCAAACAACGGGGGTAGACGATCGTCTTGAACAGTTCCGTATTATCAACGAAAAAGTACGTGCCGATAACGAAAAAATTATTCATGAGATAACCTCAAAAGTATCCAGTAAAATGATTACGGATTTTAACCCCGCACCGTTTTATCCTCTTGTGAACGGACAGAAGGTAGCTGATTTCGGAGATCACCGAATTTATAGCTATAAAGGGCAAGAGAATATTTCTCAAGCGTATCATATGGGGCTGGATTTGGCGAGTGTCCAAAATGGACCGATCAGAGCTTCTAATGGAGGGGTTACCGTATTTTCACAACCTAACGGCATTTACGGTAATTTGCCGATTATCGATCATGGATTCGGTCTCTTTACCCTTTACGGTCACTGCTCCGAAGTACACGTTCAAGAGCATGATCCGGTCGCTGCAGGACAAGAGATCGCAAAAACAGGTTTGAGCGGGTATGCTATGGGAGATCACCTCCATTTTGGTATTTTGGTTCAGGGGATTGAAGTGCGTCCGGAAGAGTGGATGGATACGAAATGGATCAGCGATAATATTACCAGTGTTATTACTAACGCCAAACAGCTTATTCTCCAACAATAAAAGAACGGTATAAAGGAAATAACGATGACGATGCAAACAACCATTGGCAAAAGTGTCGAACTCGTTGGAATCGGGTTGCACAAAGGCTCTCCGGTACACTTGAGGCTGGAACCTTTGGGAAGCAATAGCGGTATTGTTTTTTTTCGAAGTGATGCGGGGGTATCTATCCCCTTGAATCCTTCCAATGTTATCGATACTAAAATGGCCACGGTGATCGGCAAAGACGGCGTGTATATCTCAACGATTGAACATATGCTTTCAGCCATTTATGCGTACGGCATCGATAACCTTCGTGTCATTGTCGATGCGGATGAGATACCGGTGATGGATGGCTCTTCGATGAGTTTTTGTATGCTGCTGGATGAAGCGGGGATCGTCTCTCAGGATGTTCCGAAAAAAATCATGCGGATCAAAAAAGAGGTCGAAGTCAAAGAGGGAGATAAATACGTCAAACTCTCCCCTTCGAATGATTTGAGCTACGATTTCACCATCAAATTTGCCCATCCTGTCATTGATAAACAAACGTATATTCTCAAATTTACCAAAGAAAATTATAAAAGCGAGATTGCCCGCGCACGAACGTTCGGTTTTGTTCACGAAGTACAATACCTGCGGTCCAAAGGGCTGGCACTCGGGGGCAGTTTAGAAAATGCGGTTGTCCTTGATGACAAAAAAGTGCTTAATCCCGAAGGGCTACGATTCGGAAATGAATTCGTCCGTCATAAAATTCTCGATGCAATCGGCGATATGTCGCTGATCGGGATGAACTTTATCGGCAATTATGAGGCATTTGCCGGCAGTCATGATTTAAACCATAAATTGACGGTAGAGCTTCTGAAAGACCCTGCAAACTATGAGATTGTAGAGTTGGTTACCGCTGAATCCAAAGAGTTGGCAAAAGCATATGCATGATGCGTTGGTCATCGCACTCTCTTCCCCTGTTCTGGTCGGGATATATAAAAATGGGGAATTGATCGAAGAGATAGAAAGTGAAGCAATGAGTTCCGATGCACTTCCCGAGATTTTTGATTCTCTTCTGAAAAAGTACCAATTCTCAAATTTGATTTATGCGCAAGGGCCGGGGAGTTTTATGGGGATAAAAGTGACCTATCTGTTTCTCCAAACCCTCAGTATCGTCAAGAAAATCCCCCTTTTGGCACGCGATGCTTTCTTTTTTAACGAAAATCACCCCATCAAAGCAGTTGGAAAGCTCTATTTTGTTAAAAATAGGGATACGATTACGATGGAACCGATAGAAAATCCGGTGTTAAAGCATTTTGAGCTTCCACGGATGATACGCATCGACGATTTTACTCCGCACAATGCCCCTTATTACGGGATAGATGCGGTAGGATAAGGATAATTATTGTTTGTTAGTGTACCTGCTACCAGTGCTAATCTAGGGCCGGGATTCGATTCTCTCGGTCTTGCTGTCGATTTACGGAATCAAGTTGAATTGGTACCGTCGCGTTTTTTCGCCGTCTCCATAAAAGGGGAGGGGGAAAATAACCCTCGGCTTAAAGGGAATAACCTTTTTGTCAGTATTTTTAACGATCATTATCGTCGTCTTACCCAAAAACGGCAAAATTTTAAATTTACGTTTTACAACCAAATTCCTATGTCTCGCGGTTTAGGAAGCTCTTCAGCGGTCATTGTGAGTGCGATCAGTTGTGCTCACGAAGCGGCAGGAGTCAAAGTCTCTAAACGCCGTATTCTGAATCATGCGCTTGTGTATGAGACCCATCCCGACAACATTACTCCGGCGGTGATGGGGGGCTTTAATGCGGCGATGGTAGAGAAACAAAAAGTGTTTTCACAGCAAAAGCATCTCCCCGATTATCTCAAGGCTGTGGTTGTGATCCCGAATAAGCCTATTTCCACTGCGAAATCGCGTACGACACTTCCAAAATCGTACAGCAAAGAGAACGCCGTTTTTAATCTTTCGCATACGGCGGTGACAATCGGGGCATTTTTTAATGAAGATTGGGAGATGCTCCGCCTCTCTACGCAGGATCGTTTTCACCAAAAAATACGGATGAAAATGCTTCCGGAACTCTTCGCCATTCAAAAAATGGCGTATGATAATGGTGCTTTAATGTCCACGCTCTCAGGTAGTGGATCGACTTTTTTTAACATGGTGTACGACCAAGATGCCCAAATGTTGGCCGATAAATTTAAAGAATCGTTTGGAGAATTTGAGGTTAAAATCTTAAATTTCGATAATGACGGGCTCGTAGTCGAGCGATAACTAAAGGAAATTTTAGGTATAATGGCGCGAAATTTAAATCAGCCTATACGTATGTGTGTAGTGTGTCGTGAACGGTTTGCGCAATCTACTCTCATGCGACTTCAGTGTCACGAAGGCTCTCTTGAATCTTACACAGGTCAAGGTCGAAGTTTTTATATGTGTCCCCCGTGTGTCGGGCACAAGAAGACTCCCGGCCAATTGGCACGTCAATGTAAGAGCAATGCGCTAGAGCTGCTTATGAATCGGTTAAAGGAGATCATCGTTAATGATGGATAAAGTCAGAGTTCATGAAATTGCCAAGGAACTTGGTATCAATTCCAAAGAGGTAGTCGATAAAGCGGCGACAATGGGGTTGAACGTTAAAACCGCTTCGAGCACGGTCTCGATCGAAGAAGCCGAGCAAATCATGAACTATATCATGAGCGGCGCATCCACTGAAAGCTCTGCACCCAAGTCGGCGCCCAAAGCTCCGGTTAAAGAAGAGATTGATCCGATCGCTGTGGTCACTGTCGAGAGTTTGAAAGCTTCGAGTGTGCAAGAGAGTACACCGGCGGTAGCCGAAGTGTCACGGGAAGTTATTCCGGAGCAAGAAGCTCCAAAACGTTCCGGTCTTAAAATCGTTAAGAAAAAACGTCCGGTAGAAGAAGAGTTTGTTGCACCGGTACGTAATGAAAATCTGAATGTATCGCAATACGGAAAACTAAGTGCGGAAGCACAACGTGAGCTGGAAGCAAAACGGGCTAAAAAAGCGCAGAACACTAGTGCTCCTGTGCAGAAAAAAGATCAAGGGATCAAGCTTGATATTTTCCGTAATGATATGTCCGATATCTCTATGGATTATGAAGAAAATCAAGTCGTATTGATGGATTTGAACGATTTGGGTTCAAAAGTTATCCCTGAAGAAGAGCAAAAACCGAAAGAGAAAAAACCGATCGGTCGTAACGCAGGTAAAAAACAGGGTGCCAACCGTAATAAACCACGTCAAGTTTCTCGTGAAGCACGTAAACGCTATACGAAAGATACAAAAGAAGATGAAGTTATTACTCACGTTGAAATTGCAGAAGACGTTCGTGTCTATGAATTCGCGGAAAAAGTAGGACAAAGTATCTCTGCCGTTATTAAAGTCCTTTTTGACCTCGGGATGATGGTTACGAAAAATGACTTTTTGGGCAAAGATGAAATTGAAATTTTGGCGAGTGAGTTCGGTGTAGAAGTAACCACGATCGATCCGAAAGACGCGTTTAATCTCGAGACTGCGTACGATGAAGAGCATGAAGACAGTGAAGGTTCCGTTGAACGTCCTCCGGTTATCACCATCATGGGTCACGTTGACCATGGTAAAACATCTCTTCTTGATGCAATCCGTAATGCCAAAGTGGCACACGGCGAAGCAGGGGGGATTACGCAACATATCGGTGCCTATTCGGTCGAGCAAAAAGGGAAGTTGATTACGTTCTTGGATACTCCGGGACACGAAGCGTTTAGTGCAATGCGTTCGCGCGGTGCACAACTTACCGATATTATTGTTATCGTTGTTGCGGCGGATGACGGGGTTAAACCTCAAACACGTGAGTCGGTTCAACATGCAAAAGAGGCAAAAGTTCCGGTTATCGTAGCGGTGAACAAAATGGACAAACCCGGAGCTAATCCGGATATGGTCAAAGCGCAAATGGCCGAGCTGGGACTTAACCCTATAGAGTGGGGCGGAGATGTCGAGTTTGTCGGGGTATCGGCAAAAGCAATGACCGGTATTGATGAGCTTTTAGAAGCCATTTTGCTCCAATCTGAAGTGATGGAACTCAAAGCCAACCCTGATGTTATGGCAAAAGCGGTCGTTGTTGAGTCTACCCTTGAAAAAGGGCGTGGACCGGTTGCAACCGTTATCGTTCAAAACGGAACCCTCCGTGTCGGAGACAACATCGTATGTGGCGGTGCTTATGGACGCGTTCGAGCATTGATCAATGACCGTAAAGTACAACTTCAACAAATCGGACCGAGTCAAACAGCGGTTGTCGTCGGTTTGAGTGACGTACCGCCATCGGGCGAAGTGATGATGGCGATGGAGAGTGATCGTGAAGCACGTGAAGTTGCACAAAAACGTGCTGAGTATGATCGTCACCGCGAACTTTCATTGAGCACCAAAGCATCGTTTGATGATTTGACCTCATTGATTGCTGAGGGTCGCATTAAAGCCCTTAAAGTGGTTCTTAAAACCGACGTTCACGGTTCTCTTGAAGCGATTAAATCGGCTCTTGCAGAATTGCGTAATGAAGAGGTCAAAGTTGAAGTGATCTCAAGCGGTGTCGGTGGAATTACCGAAAATGATATTGCTTTGGTCAACAACAGTGAAAATTGTGCCCTATTAGGATTCAATGTCCGTCCTACGGGTAATGTGAATGCCATGGCAAAACAAATGGGAGTAGAGATCAAAACCTACTCTATCATTTACCAGTTGATTGATGATGTTAAATTATTGCTCGGCGGTATGATGGCACCGCAATTCCGTGAAGAGAATACGGGTCAAGCGGAAGTTCGTGATACGTTCCCAATACCACGTGGTACAGGAAGCATTGCCGGATGTGTGGTTGTGGACGGTAAATTGGTACGCGGTGGAATGGTTCGCGTTATCCGTGAGGGTGTCGTTATCCATGAGGGTGATCTCACCTCTCTTCGACGTTTCAAAGACGATGTCAAAGAGGTTGGTAAAGGGATGGATTGTGGAGTTGTCCTTAACGGATATACCGATGTCAAAGTGGGTGACGTTATCGAAACCTTCAAAAAAATTGAGACAAAAGTATCTCTGTGACGCCGGCACAAATAAAAATCAAGCGAACGGAGTCGATACTCAAAGAGTTGATCCCCGAAGCAATTTCTCAGCTCTCCGATGCGCGTGTGCGTGAAGTGGATGTCATTGATGTCCATTGTTCGCGCGGACGAAGCGATGTAAAAGTCTATCTTGATCCGCATGATTATACGGCGCAAGAACAAGCGGTATTCATGAAATTGCTTGAAAAAGCACGCCCGATTATCGAAGAGCACTGTATGAAAGATCAAGGGTGGTTTCGTTCGCCTCGGATGACATTCGTATTTGACGATACCCTCAAGCGCAGTCAAAATATCGAAGCCCTTTTCGCAAAAATCGCCAAGGAGAAGAAAGATGAGTCTTGAAAGCGACGTTAAAAAAATGGTCGAGTCTATCGGACTCTCTCTTTATGATACGGCAATATTAAATGAAAACGATCAAACTATTTATCGGGTAAGTGTTACTGCTCCGGGCGGTATCAGTTTGGATAAATGTGTCGAAGCGAGTCATCTGATCTCTCCCCTCTTGGACGTTACCCCTCCGGTTAGCGGCGATTATCGTCTTGAAGTGAGTTCTCCGGGTATTGAGCGTCGTCTTAAAACCCTCGATCATTTTGTACAATCGATCGGTGAAAAGGTCGTTTTCTCAACGATTGATAAACAAAAATACGACGGTGAGTTGATCGCTGCAAGCAGCGATGAAATCATTATCAAAACAAAAGAGGGGATAGAACAAAAAGTCCCTTTCCGCTCAATCAGCAAGGCTAAGACCTACTTCGAGTGGTAATGAACCCCTCATTCCCTATGACCCTTGCCCTGAATGCGGCATGGGATTATCAACTTCTCACTTTTCCCAATCCTGCTGTCGGCGCCGTATGTATCGGTAAATCGGGTGAAATTCTCTCCTGCGGTGCTCATAAACGTTCCGGCGGTCCCCATGCCGAAGTTTATGCTCTGCGTGATGCCTACACACTTCTTAGCGGTGATATATCGATTGCGGATTCTGATGATTCTCAACACATACACGATTATCTACGAATTCATCACAATGGACTTTTTCACGCTGTTTCTATGGCAGTAACCCTTGAACCGTGTTCGCACAGCGGCAAGACCCCATCATGTGCCTTACTGATACGTGATTTGGGGATTAAAAAACTTTATATCTCATATAAAGATCCTAATCCGGCTGCTGCAGGCGGCGGAATAATTCTGGAAGAAGCAGGGATAGCTTGTACTTTCGGAGTGATGGAAGAAGAGGGGCAAAAACTTTTAGAGCCTTTTTTACTATGGCAAAAGAATCCGTTTGTGTTTTTTAAATGGGCACAGCGATTAGACGGCTCTTTCGATAACGGAACCATCAGCTCGTCAGCTTCTCGCGAACATGTTCACGCACTGCGAGATACATGCGATTTAATTGTCATTGGCGGTAACACCGTCCGGTGTGATCGTCCGACACTGGATGCACGTTTGGTAGAGGGTAAAGCTCCTGACGTATTAATCTATTCGCATAACGATGACTTTGACCGTTCAATCCCTCTTTTCAATGTCCCTGATCGAGATGTTTTTATCGCACCTACGTTAGAGAAAATAAGTGAGTACCGACTTGTGATGATTGAAGGGGGTGCTTCGATGATGCAGGCTAGCCGTGAGAGTGTACATTGGTATTTGAGTTACATTGCCCCACGCATTGGGGGCGGGTCGCAAACAATGGGAACACTACAAGAGGATTTTGAGGTAGCGCACGCTAAAATAAACGAAGATATTATCCTATGGATGAAAAAAAAATAAAAAGTGATTTTCGGATGACCAAACAAGAAAAAATCGTATCGATGTTCAATGATATTGCCCCAACATACGATAGAGCAAACCGTGTTTTAAGTATGGGTGTAGATACCTTCTGGCGTCGTAAGGCATGCGATTTGGCATTTGGTTATTGTTCTACGAAGAGTATTGATTCGATTGTTGATGTGGCGTGCGGTACGGGTGATATGATGGGATATTGGAAACGACGGGCGGACAAAGCCGGAATTTCCGTCAGTGAAATCGTCGGTATTGACCCTAGCGAGGGGATGGTGGGTGTAGGAAGAGAGAAATTCCCCCATATGTCGTTTCATATCGCTCCTGCAACCGAGCTTCCAAAAGCTGATACCTCTGCCGATATCATCAGTATCTCCTACGGTATCCGTAACGTCGTTGAACGTCAGGCCGGGTTGCGTGAATTTAACCGTGTACTCAAACCGGGCGGATTGGTTGTTATCCTCGAATTTATGAAAAATGAAAACCCCTCCATGCTCGGAAAGGTACGCGATTGGTATATGAATAATGTCCTCCCCCGCATCGGCGGATTGATCTCAAACAACTACGAAGCATACCGATACCTCCCAGACTCTATCGAGGGATTTTTAACGGTTGCCAAAATGAGAGCCGAACTTGAAGAGGCGGGATTCGAGATGCTTTACACAAAAAGTTTCTCAATGGATATTTCGACCTTGATGATTGCCCGTAAAAAATAAATTATGGCATCAGCTCTTAGTGTCAGCACTCTCAATGAGCAGATCAAAACCCTTTTAGAGACAACGTTTGAGTTTGTGAGTGTTGAGGGGGAACTCTCCCGTATTACCAAGCACGGCAGCGGTCACATCTATTTCACCCTCAAAGACAGTGATTCTACTATCAAATGTGTTATGTTCAAAGGCAACGCGGCACGTCTGAAGTTTTCCCTCGAAGAGGGGGCACATATTGTCCTTCACGGAGCCCTTTCGCTTTACAAACCGCGCGGCGAATATCAGATTAATGCCTTTAGCGCGGAACCCTACGGGCAGGGGGCATTGGCGCTCTCCTTCGAACAACTCAAAAAGAAGCTGGAAGAGAAAGGGTATTTTGATCCCTCACGCAAAAAAAGCTTTCCCAAATTTCCGAACCACATTGCCCTTGTCACCTCGGCGACGGGGGCAGCTTTGCAGGATATGCAGCGGGTTGCATCGCAGCGTTGGCCGCTCGTTCAACTTTTCGTCCATGATGTCCTGGTCCAAGGCCCCTCTGCGGCAGGGATGATAGCCAATGCCCTTCGCAGTGCCGATACCAAAGGATACGATGCCATCATCGTCGGACGAGGCGGCGGAAGTATCGAGGATTTGTGGCCTTTTAACGAAGAGATGGTTGCGGATGCCCTTTTTGGAATGAAAACGCCCGTTGTTTCGGCAGTGGGGCATGAGATCGACTGGGTTATCAGCGACTTCGTGTGCGATATGCGCGCCCCGACTCCGAGTGCGGCGATGCAGATGCTCCTCCCCGATCGCAACGAGATGATCCAAAGTATCGATGAGATGCGTTATGGAGCATTCGGGGTTATTTCTCAGCGGCTTGTCCGCAAGCGCGAACAGCTTGTGATGCTGCAGGAAGCCTTCAAGCGTCACGGGGTAGAACATCGTCTCAGTCTCCAGCATGAGCAGTTACTAGAGCTTAGAGAGCGGCTAAAGGCTCAAATACGGATCACTTTAGATCGTGCTACGCGAGAAATGATGCCTATCAAAGAGCGGTTAACACAAAATATGGAGAGTGTGCTACGGCAAAAACGCTCTCTCATATTGCAACTTAATGAAGCCTACGAGGCACAGAATCCTAAACATAAAAACAAACGTGGATTTGCACAGATTGCCCGTGAGGGGAAAGTGATCGATTTGGATGATTTGAGTATCGGAGATCGTTATGATGCAATGAATGAGCGGCGTATTGTCCGCTCAGAAGTGGTAGAAATTATTTCAGTGTAACGGGTGGGAAGTACATGTGGGCAAGTGATGCCCCCTCTGCTGCGAACCGTTTGAAAAATTTATCCATCGGGTCTTCTTTATTCCACACCGGTTTTTCTATTTTTGTCAGTGCTTCCACCCGCTTTTTAGCATCATATTCCACACCGATCGCATCGATGAGTTTCACCTGCTTTGCTTGTGCTGCCGTAAATATGTGGGCATCGGCAAAATCACTGCTGCGGTTAGCGTCAAGATGGCGTGCACGTACGACGTCACTGACGAAGAGTGTATAGGTACCGTGGATCACTTTTTCCAATTCGGCACGCTCCACAGTGCTCCAAGGGCGGTCGAATGTACCAACTTGTTTATAGGTTCCGGCGTGGACGACTTGGGTTTTTACCCCCACTTTTTGCATCAGTTCGGAGATGTCGGCTCCTTCCATGATGACACCGATAGAGCCGATCATGCTGCCCGGATTGGCAATAATCTCACTCCCCCAAATGGCGGAGTAGTATCCGCCGCTTGCCATGATCCCTGCCGCATAGACAACCGTGGGCTTAGATTCTGCAAGCCGTTTAACTGCGTAGGCGATTTCAACAGAGGGAGCGACAGCACCGCCGGGAGAATCGATACTGAAAAGAACCCCTTTGATATCTTTGTTTTCGCGTGCTTCGTCGAGCTGTTTGACTATCGAAGTGGCATCAAGAATTGGACCGCTGAGAGAGATTTTTTCGAGATTATGGGCACTGAGCCCCTCGTCTGAGGAGGGGATAAACAACCATACTATAAAGAGAACCAAAAGGGTTGCTTTGAAATTGGCTTGAATAAATCGGATGGTGCGTGCTGTACAAGAGCCGATTTTTTTAATAAATTCCATCATTATAATCCTTTAACGTTTTGACCGTAAATATAGACCGATTCGATTGAAGGCGGGCTCAACAGCAGGTGAATCGGCAGTTGGTCGTTGATTGGGTAATCGACGCGTGTAACCAATAAATCGGCATCGTAAGAAGGGGCAATTGTACCACAATTCAAACGCAAAGCCTCTGCGGCGTCCGAGGTTACACTACGCCACAGCTGTTTTGCCAAGGGGAGAAGGTCGCTGCCGAAGTGCATAAAGAGGGCAATTTTCAGCTCTTCAAACAGATCAAGGGTATAGTTGGAGCTGAGCCCGTCGGTTCCGCATACAAATCGGACATGTTCATTTTCCAAACGGTTTAAGTCAATAGCGCCATTTCCCAACAGTCGATTTGAAATCGGGCAGTGGATGATCGTATGGTTTCCCTCTTTCAGTTGTTGCAATTCATTGTCGCTGGCCTGTACAACGTGGGTGAAGAGGGTAGGGATATCGCGAAAATAGGTTAAAAATTCTTCAGCGGTATTAGCCGCTTGGGTCTGCTTTAGAAAATTTTCAAAAAAAGGGCGAAACTCACCGTCATTCTCATCCAACCATTGACGCTCGGCGCTACTTTCCATGAAATGAGCACTTACCCGGAGTTGTTTTTCCTGTGCATATTTGAGCGCTTTTTGGATTAATATCCGATGGACGGAATAGGGGGAGTGGATCGCAACGGAGGGGAAAAAGCCTTCACGTTTCACCTCTTGAGAGGCAAAAAGGCGCTCTTGAAAATCGGTATAGAGTGCATCGGCCATTTTGGGATCAGAGCCGATAAGCTCGTTGAAATAGACCACTTTCTGCGGAGCTGCTGCAGCGGCATTCAGATCAAATCCATACGAACTCACTGCACCGAATGCCGTAATACCGTGAGAGAGCATTGAACCTATGGCATGGGTTATACACGTTTCATCGCATCCGTTGATCAGTTCGTCACGCGAAGCAATGACACTGGAGAGCCAGGGCATAAATGCTCCGTAGACGAGGGTAGAACGGTTGGCACTGAACTCCAAATGGACATGGGAATTGATCAGCCCGCTCATAAGAACCGACCCCTCTCCTAACTCCTGACACTTCTCGCCGTATTGGGTTCGGAGTTGATCATTTGGGGAAATAGCAAGGATGGTTTTATCAAAGACGATCCCGTGATCGCGGTAAATAGTATCGGGGGTAAAAATGGCGTCGGCTAATAATATTTTCATCATATAATTCCCAAATGTCGTTTCAGTTTCATCTCCACCTCTTCTATCTCTTTTTGACTCAGAACGGTACATTTTTTCGTTTCGTCGATACGGCTCAAATCAAGAGTGCAGAGTTCGTTAATGCAGATTTCACTGTGTTGTTCGAGAGCATCACGTTTTTTGATCAAGAAGCGTATATCGCCCCCTGAGAGTTGTGTCGTAAGGGGGATAACTGTAACCCCTTTAAAAGCGACAAGATCAATATTGCGGTTGGCAATGTCGTTTTGGATGATGAGGGCGGGGCGGATTTTACCGAACTCACTGTTGTATTTTTTTCCGAAATTGACGAGATAAATCTCTCCGCGACGAATAGTGCTCATCCTAAATCCTCAACAACCTCTTCAATCTCTAAAAACTCTTGGTAGGCATCAGAGTTTAACGCTTTTTGGTTGCTCATCAGATAGAGTTCGTCTTCGATTCGCTCTTGGACTTTTTGGTAGAGCGCGTAGGGGAGTAAAACACTTTTGGGTTCATGGCGGCGACCGTCTTCGATGAGGGTGATACCGTCTAGTGCATTCAATAACGCGGGATGACGTAAAATATCGGTCGTTGTAACGGTAGTCATAACTGCCCCTTTGTACGATTTTATTAATACAATTGTATCATATGTATTAAGAAATATACTATGTTGTATTCTAAGTAGATTTAGTTGCTTATAATCTAGAACCCCTTATAATCTATCCTTAAAATACAGATATCAAGGTACAACATGAAAATAGTGGTAATTCAAGGCCCAAATCTCAATATGCTCGGTGTACGTGAACAACAAGTATACGGACCGATGCGTCTGGAGCAAATCCACGCTCAGATGAAAGAAGTCGCGACACAAAACGATATCGAAATCGAGTTTTACCAAAGCAACCTTGAGGGAGAAATCGTTGACCGTATCCAAGAGTGCTATGGTGACGCTGATGGAATCATTATCAATCCGGCAGCGTATACTCACACTTCGATTGCCATTCGTGATGCGATCAGCGCGGTGAATCTTCCAACCATCGAAGTTCACATCAGCAATATCTATCGCCGCGAAGAGTTCCGTCAAAAAAGTATGACAGCTCCGGTATGCACCTCGTCTATTATCGGATTCGGACCGTTCGGATACCATTTGGCAATGGTGGGGATGATGCAAATCCTCAGCGAAATCACTGCAATGCGTCAAGCTCACGAAGAGGCACAAGCCTAAATCATGCCTCTGTGTCGAAAGATAGACGCCGATCATACTCTTTATGTGGATCGTTATTTTCCGACACAATCTCGAAAACGTTCAGGATTTCGGTATCGGGTCGTTTTGGGGGTCGGAGGAAATGAAGGGGATGTAAAGCGGCGATTAAACCGTTTATGGGTTTATTTGCGGCGACAGAGTCTTCTTCGTCCAATCCGCAGCGGCGTGTTGCTGAAAAATCCTCCGTTCGGGTATCTTGAGCAGGATGATTTTGTCAATACGACAATTGAAATAGCGACCTCTTTGGAACCGAGAGCTCTTTTGCGGCAGTTATGGCGAATCGAAAAGCATTTTAGACGGGTTCGCAGTTTTCCCAATGCTCCAAGGACGCTGGATTTGGATATGATATTCTTTGAAGATCGGGTAATGAATTACCCTGAGTTAATTGTTCCGCACCCCCATTGGAGCGGACGTCCCAGTGTCAGAATCCCTTTGCGGAGTATGCGCCGCACTTTTCGGAGACAATATGAAAATTTTGACATTTAGCGGTGCAACTCCTGCCGAGGCGCTAAAAAAAGCGCAGTTAGAGGTAGGCGAAGAGGCGATGCTCATCGAAACCCGCGAAATACAGAAAAAATCACTTGGTAAAAGCGCACTCTATGAGATTGTGGTCGGGGTTGAAGAAGATGCCCCGAGCAAACCCAAACATCGCCCCATTGAGCCTTTGCGTGAGCAGCGTCCGTTAGCACAAAAAAGCAGTGATGTTTTGTTTAATATTTCAGAAGCGGCCAAACAGATTTCGAAAATTGCCGAAGTGACTGAAGAAGAGCGTCCTGCGCGTTCCGGTGTCATTCAAGAGAGCGAAGATCTCAAACTTATCAAAGAGGAGATCGAAAAACTCGGCGATAAGGTCAAGCTGATTCAACATATGTTTTGGGATGAAAAAGCCCCAAAAATACAGACAGCCATCCCCCCTGAATTTGCCGAAATTTACCGGCTTGCTCAACAAAGCGGTATGGATCAGGAACATTTGGATCAGATTATGCAGCTCACCTTGGAGCATATGCCCTCCAAAATGCGGGAGAATTCGGCGACGGTCAAGCGCTATTTTCAAGTTTTAATGCGTAAAATGATCCCTGTTCGTATGGAAACGGCACCCAAAAACGGGGCAAAAAAAGTATTAATGCTTGTCGGTCCTACTGGCGTGGGTAAAACGACCTCCATTGCCAAACTTGCGGCGCGCTTTTCCTATCTGCTGGAGAAAAAATACAAAGTGGGACTCGTCGTCCTCGATACCTACCGTATCGGCGCGGTCGAGCAGCTTATGCAGTATGCTCGGATGATGAAATTGGGAATTGAGACGGTCGTTGATCCGCCGGAGTTTTCCAATGCTCTCAACGCACTTCGTCACAGCGATTTTATTTTAATCGATACGATGGGATCATCCCCTTATGACCAGGGAAAAATCGAAAAGATTTATGAGTGCTTGCGTGCCAACGACACCGATTACAGTGTCGATGTCGTCCTCGTTATGCCCAGCTCGATCAAATATGAAGACCTCAAAGCGACGTATGAGAATTTTGCTCCGTTGGGGATCGATACGATGATGTTTACCAAGCTTGATGAGACGAGAGGGTTTGGGAATATTTTTTCCCTTGTCTATGAAACCAAAGTACCGATCAGCTATTTTTCGGTGGGGCAAGAGGTTCCGGAAGACCTAGTTGTAGCAAGCAGTGACTTTTTGGTGGATTGTTTGTTGCACGGATATCGTCGAGGTGAAAGCGTATGAGCCACCAAGCCGCCAAACTCGAAGCATTGGTGAGTCAAAATCGCAATACTACGGCAAAAAAAACCCGTTTTATCGCGATTACAAGCGGCAAGGGAGGAGTCGGTAAAAGTACCATCAGCTCCAATATGGCCTATATTATGGCGCGTTATGGATTGAAAGTCGGTATTTTTGATGCCGATATCGGGTTGGCGAATCTGGACGTTATGTTTAATGTCAAAATCAAAAAAAATATTTTGCATGTCCTTAAAGGGGAAGCAACGGTTGCGGAGATCTTGGTCCCGATCGAGAAAAATCTTGTCCTGATCCCCGGCGAAAGCGGAGAAGAGATTTTTAAATATGCCTCATCGGGATTATTTGAGCGGTTTATGGATGAGTCTGGTGTACTGGATGATTTGGATGTGATGATCATCGATACGGGTGCGGGGATCGGAGAGCATATTCAACTTTTTCTTCGGGCTTGTGATGATGTTATCGTCGTTACGGTTCCCGATCCTGCGGCTATCACCGATGCGTATGCGACCATTAAAGTGACCTCACGTTTACGTAATGAGATTAATGTTATCATGAACCAAGTACGCAATGATAAAGAGGCGCAGGCGCTCTTTGATAAAATCCATAAAGTGGCTCAGGCGAATATTGGACCGGATTTGCGATTACTCTATTTAGGGCAAGTATCGAATGACTCGAAAATATCAAGCAGTGTTAAAAAAAGAGCCCTCTTTAGTCGGGATTTTCCGACCGCTACTCCGACCCTTGAATTAGAGTTAATTGTTAAGCGTATCGCAAAAAAACTGGAACGAAATGTGCTAGTAAATCCCAAAGAGAGTGGTCTTGGAGGCTTGTTTAAGCGTCTTATGGAGCATTTTTAATTGTATAAGGTGCGTCAATGCGAGGTTCGAATTTTGTCTCTTTTTTAACGGTACAGGGATTTTTTATCGGTATCGTATTTGGGATATTAAAATCGACCACCCCTGAGAATTTTTTGGGATTCACGATTCTCATTACCATCTTTTTTTATCTATTTGCCCATTTGTGTGTCGGATTTTATTTTCAAACCCTGGGGATTAAAACCCATCCGTTTCCGAAGCAATCGCATGAGCGAAATTTGGATTCCTTTGTCCGAGAAATCAATAAACGAGAGCAGTTTATTGATGCGTTTTACACCAATAAATCCGAATTACTCGATGAGGGGTCAGCATGAGTGGCGCAAACCTTTATTCGCAAGAGCTTAAACACCGCGAAGATCAACTCGCGATCCAATATCTTCCGGCAGTAAAAGCGATGTCGTTTCGCCTCAAAGAGCGCCTCCCCAGTTCGGTTGATTACATGGATTTGAGTGCTATCGGAACCGAAGAACTGGTGAAGTTGGCACGCCGATACGATGAGGCGCAAAATGACTCGTTTTGGGGGTATGCGAAGACAAGGGTCTACGGTGCAATGCTCGATTATCTCCGCTCATTGGATGTGGTGAGCCGCTCTAGCCGTAAATTGATCAAAGAGATCGATCACGCTATCGAATCGTACATGGCCGATCATGATGATGAACCCACCAATACGGAGCTAGCCCTAATCCTTGGGATTGAAGAAGAGAAAGTTCATGAAGCACGTATCGCTTCGGATATTTACACCGTGATGCCGCTTGATGATCAGCTGGGAACCCCTGAAAATGAGGGGATGATGGAGCGGATAGAACATGAAGATCTACTGGAGGCCATAAAAGATGTCCTCATCGGATTTGATGAACGGGAACAAATTATTATTCAGCTCTATTATTTTGAAGAGCTTACCCTCAAAGAGATCAGTGAGATCGTCAATATTACCGAATCGCGTATTTCGCAGATTCATAAATCGGTTATTCGTCGTATTAAAGACGCGGTAGGGGGGCGATAATGGCAGATATTCTATCACAAGAAGAGATTGATGCTCTCCTCGACGTCGTCGATGATGAGGGTGATGACGTATTAGACTCGGGGGATGATAACCTTTTCCCTCAGCGCCAAATAACCCTATACGATTTTAAGCGGCCTAACCGTGTCTCAAAAGAGCAGCTTCGGGCATTTCGCGGAATTCACGATAAAATGGCACGTTCTATATCATCACAGATTTCGTCTATTATGCGCTCCATTGTGGAGATACAGCTCCATTCGGTCGATCAGATGACCTATGGGGAATTTTTGATGTCGCTCCCTAACCCGACCAGTTTTAACGTTTTTTCGATGAAACCACTGGAAGGAAACGGTGTTCTTGAGATTAACCCCTCCATTGCATTTCCGATGTTGGATCGTATTTTAGGGGGGAAAGGGGAGCCGTTCGAAGCCAATCGGGAGTTTTCCGATATCGAGCTCTCCTTGTTTGAGACCATATTACGAGTAATGATGGGGACGCTTCGAGAAGCGTGGGGACCGGTGACCGATCTGTATCCGCAGATTGAGTCTAAAGAATCGAGTCCTAATGTTGTCCAGATTGTTGCTCAAAATGAGATCGTTGTGATGGTCGTTATGGAGATTATCATCGGGCACAGTTCAGGGATGATGAATATCTGCTATCCGGTTATTGCGCTTGAGCCGATATTGCCAAAACTGGCAAGTCGTGATTTGATGCTCAATGAGACAAGTTCGAAAAAAAGCCGTAACCAAGAGCTCCAAGTGCTACTCGGGGGTGCTCACGTGAGTGTCGAGGTGAATCTCGGGGATGCGGAACTGACACTGCATGAACTTATGGATTTAAAAGAGGGGGATATCATACGTCTCGATATACCGGCGGATGATGTAGTTAACGTAAGTGTAGACGGCAAAGAACGTTTTGTGGGACAGATGGGATTACGGCGATTTAGAAAATCGATTCAAATTACATCCTTGATCGATACGGAAAAAGATGCCGTTAAACGGGCACTAAAAGAGTTTGAAATGAAACGAAAAGCACGTATAAGCGGGGTAAAAGAGATGATTCGAGGACCCCTACTAGAGGAGGATGAGGACAATGAGTGATTTTGCAGGGGTATTTGCGCAAGAAGCGATAGCAACAATCGAAGGATTGACGGGACAAACACCTGCCATCGCCCTAAAAGAGGCGGAAGATATCTCGATTGTTTCCAATGTAATTCCACCGATAGCAATTGTTAAAGTGAATTTTAGCGGTGATGCATCGGGGAGCGGGCTGGTGATGATGCCACCACAGTTGGCAACTGCGTTAGGGGATATGATGCTCGGCGGAGACGGCGAGGGGAAAGAGTCGATGAACGACGAAGACCTTGACGCGCTCAAAGAGATCATCTCAAATATTTTGGGGGCTATGAGTACGACACTGGCATCCCAAAAAGAGCTTCCAAAATTGATGATTAAACCCGATAAAGCCGAATTCGTTCCTGAAAATGGGGAAGTCAATCTGGATCCGTATGCCAAAATGTTTGTTTTTAGTTTTACCCTTGGTTCGATCAACTCTCTTGTGATGTTTGCAATCGATTCAGGGATTAAAGCGGCACTCAATACAGAGCCGCATCCATCCCATAGTGCTCCGGTAAACGGTAATATATTTGACACCCCATCGGTTAGTGCCCCTAAGCTTGAAGAGGGGGAGATGAAAAATATCGGACTTATCATGGATGTAAAACTCCCTGTTCGTGTCCGAATCGGAAAGAAAAAAATGCTCCTCAAAGATGTCCTTAGTATGGATATCGGTTCGGTTATCGAACTCAATCAACTGGCCAATGATCCTCTCGATATTTTAGTCGATGATCATGTGATCGCGCAGGGGGAAGTTGTCATTGTGGATGGAAATTTCGGAGTGCAAATAACTTCTATCGGAACGAAGCGCGACCGTTTGAACAAGCTTAAAGGGTAAGTATGCCGCATCGTGGACGGAAAAAAAAAGAGTATCAAAGTAATATTTATGTTAAAGACATAAAATCGGCGGATGTTTGGAGTGTTTTTAAAATCATTGCCGATTTCGTTCAAGGATTTGATGAATTAGGGGAGTTGGGACCCTCCGTAACGATTTTCGGAAGTGCCCGTTTAGACGAGAATCATCCCTATTATAAAGAGGCGCAAACTCTTGCGAGTCTTCTGGGTGAACGCGGTTACAATATTATAACCGGAGGAGGCCCCGGTGTGATGGAAGCGGCTAATCGCGGTGCGTTTGATCATGAGAACGTCGAATCAATCGGACTCAATATCGAACTGCCTGAAGAGCAGCAGCCTAATCCCTATATTACCAAAGGGCGGAGTTTCGATTATTTCTTCTCCCGCAAAGTGATGTTGGTCAAATATTCGATGGCTTATGTTATTTTTCCGGGAGGATTCGGAACTCTCGATGAGATGTTTGAGGCGTTGACTCTGATTCAAACTCGAAAAGTATGGGGCGTGCGACTGTTCTTGGTAGGGACCGAATTTTATGCTCCGTTGATTCAATTTTTACGCGACAAGATGCTGAGTGAAGGGATGATCGATGAAAAAGATTTGGATTTGATCACTTTGACAGACGATTTACCTTTTGTCGTGAATGAAATTGAAAAATCGTTGGTTGCTCAGATGGCGACATTGGAGAAAGAAGGGTTGGATGATACGAAGTATTATAAGGTTCTCTCCAGCTATTTTGCAAACCGGCCTATTTGCACCGGAAGTGATATGTAATGGGTAAAAAAGTATTAATCGGAATGAGCGGAGGGGTGGACTCAACGGTTTCGACATTGCTCCTAAAAGAGCAAGGGTATGAGGTGGAAGGGGTTTATATGAAACTTCACTCCAAACCCGGTTATCATGAAATTCATCAGGCACGTGCACAAAGGGCCGCTGATTTTGCCGGAGTAAAACTTCATATTCTTGATCTGCAAGAGCAGTTTGATGAGAAGGTATTTACCCCGTTTATCGAAACCTATAAAGCAGGAAAAACCCCTAATCCCTGTGCTTTGTGCAATCGCAATATCAAATTCGGAGCCATGGTGGCATTTGCAGACACCTTGGGGGCTGATTATGTTGCTACAGGACATTATATTCGCCATGACGGGCAATATCTCTTACAAGCGCATGATGATACGAAAGATCAAAGCTATTTTCTCTTTTATATCGATCCGACCCTCGTTCCACGACTGATTTTTCCATTGGGTGAAAAACATAAAAGTGATATCAAAGCGTATGCTGCCGGTATCGAAGGACTGGAGTCGTTTGCTTCGCAAGGGGAGTCGAGTGAGATTTGTTTTGTTGAAACAACCTATGCCGATGTCCTAAAACCGTATGTGGCGGTTGACCAAGAGGGTGACGTACTTGATCTCTCAGGAAAAGTAGTCGGTAAGCACAAAGGGTATATGCACTATACGATTGGTAAACGCAAGGGATTCAACGTTCACGGCGCCCATGATCCCCATTTTGTTGTAGAGATTAAACCTGATACCAATCAAATCGTTGTAGGAACGCGCGAAGATTTGGAGTGTCACCGTGTCGAGCTGGAACGGGTCAATATGTTTGATGACAGAAAAGAGTTCGAATGTGATGTGAAACTTCGTTATCGGACAACGGCAGTACGGTGTCATGTTGTTATCGAAGGGGATCATGCCTCAGTTGAACTGCACGAACCGGTATTTGGTGTCGCATCTGGGCAAGCCGCAGTATTTTATGAGGGTGATAAATTGCTTGGCGGCGGGTGGATTATTTGATCCGCACCAAAAAGAAAATCATTGCAGCGGGGATCATCGGCAATGTTATTGAGTATTACGATTTTGCCTTAATCGGTTTTTTAGCGGTGATGATGGGACACCTGTTTTTTCCCTCAACGAATCCGGTTCTCTCCCTTTTAGGCTCATTCGGGGCATTTGCTGCGGGGATGATTATGCGTCCGGTCGGCGCATTGGTGTTTGGGCATATCGGTGACCGGGTAGGGCGGCGGTTCGCTTTGCTGAGTTCATTGATGATGATGGCACTCCCGACGTTTTTGATCGGATTTTTGCCGACCTATGCTCAAATTGGAATTATGGCTCCGATATTGCTTGTTGTTCTTCGGATGATTCAAGGGCTCTCCGTCGGGGGAGAGTATGCCAGCTCTATCGTTTATTTGGTCGAACAATCTTCTCCCAACCGCCAAAATCTTTACGGTTCATTTGTTTCGGTCGGTGCAAAAATCGGGATGGCTTTAGGATCGGGATTGTGCGGAGCGTTATTGTGGTATTTCGGTGAAGATGTTATGGGAGATTGGGGCTGGAGAATTCCGTTCTGGGCGAGTATTATTATCGCTGCAGCGGGTTTATATTTACGCCGTAATTTGAGTGATAATTATCAGCCAAGCGAAGACAAAACCGTCCCTATCGTCGCTATTTTACGTCATCACCGTGCCGAATTTTGGCAGTTTTTGACCATAGCGTCAGCTATTTGGGTCTTTTACTATACCGTTTTTATCTATCTCCCGATTTGGCTTGAGGGGAGTGCTCATTTGAGCAAAGCCCAGGCGGGGCAGATTAACACGATTTCGATCATAGTAGGCGTTGTTTTTATCCCCCTTATGGCGATGGTAGCCGATAAAATTGGTTCTATTCGGGTGATGCGTTTTGCGGCGATTATCCTTGCCCTTAGCGTCTATCCACTTTTCTTCGGTATGAGCATCGGCGGGTATTGGGGGGCGCTAGTGGGGACGGTTGTTCTTGTCATTCTCTTATGTGCGTTTCAAGCACCTATTTTTGCCTCGACGGTAAAAGTATTATCAAATCATGGATACCGTGCATCTTTTACGGCAGTAATTCTGGGGAGTGCCGCCGGAATTATCGGGGGAATCACTCCGGCACTAATGACATCCATCACCGCCTTCAGCGGTGATCCGTATGCACCGGCTTACGTGATTGCGGTTTCATCGCTGATCGGTTGGATGGTCCTTAGACGTGTACCGGCTTAAAGAGAGATTTCATTATCGGGAATTGTAAAATTTTCCCCGGATTGGTTTCTCCGTTGATGTTGACAATTTTAAGTCTGCCGTATCCGTTATTAAAATCATTGCTTAAGTCATATACAACCCCGACAATAGTGAGTTTTCCACTCTCAACCTCTTCATTAAACGCTTTATGGGCATAAAAGCTTTGTTGGTGAACGTTGCCGATTACCGCATTAAGCCATTGTGCTTCCACCGTGCCGCTTAATGAGGTATTACGCAGGGCAAGGGACAACGAATCAAGTTCACGAATGATATTGGATCCCTCTGTCGAATAGTTGCCTAATGCTGCTTTAATCGCTCCGCAGCGTGAATGACCGACAATAAGCAACAGGGGGGTATGAAGATGTTTGACTCCGTACTCAACACTTCCCATATTGGAGCTAAACTGATTTCCGATATTTCGGACAATAAAAAGATCATTTTCGGCAGTGGCATCGATTGCGTTGCTTTGAAAACGGGAATCTGAACACCCGATAACGGTCGCACGAGGATGTTGCGCATCTTTGAATTGCTCAAAGAATGCCGAGCCTTGGTGGTTGACATAGTAATCATTTTGGGAGATGATCTCGGCAAACATACGTTGGGCCAACTCTTGCAATACATCAATACCCGACTCTTTTGAAGCGGCATGACCAACTGTATCAGCGAATACAAGTGATCCGGATGTAAGGGCGAAAAATTTAAGAAACGTCCGCTTGTTCATAAGGATATCCTCCTTTATTGGTGGAATAGTCTACCACAAAATTAAAAGGTTAGCGATCCATTCTGATCGGTACGTACTTCATCGACAGAGCTATCACTTTGGGGTGCGGATGAACTCTCAGCGGGTTCATTAAATAAATCAAGGACACTGTCATTATTATCCGCAGATGGTTCCGTTGTCCCCTCTTTTTTTGCAGGGGTCATTACCTCTTTAAACGCCGGGATGACGATTCCACGCCGTTTCATGATTTTATAGATAATGCGGGAGCGGTTTTTAACATACTTTTGATCTCCCGTAGGATTAAATCGGATCGGATTGGGAAGTACTGCAGCTAGGTGGGCTGCTTCGATTCCGCTTAGATTTTTGGCACTTTTATGATAGTAATGACGTGCTGCCGCTTCGATACCGAAAATGCCGTCTCCCCATTCGGCAACATTGAGATAAATTTCTAAGATGCGCCGTTTGGAGAGGCTTTTTTCGATCCTCCACGTAATAATGGCCTCTTTAATTTTGCGCACCGGATTTTTACTCGGAGAGAGGTAAAGGTTTTTGGAGAGCTGTTGGCTGATGGTACTCCCTCCGGCCATTTTCCCTTTTTTGAGGGTTCGTTCCAGCGCCTGTTCCATCCCTTTGACATCAAATCCGTCATGATTCCAAAATTTATCATCTTCCCCGATCAATACCGCTTTGATAATATTAGGGGAGATTTGCGACATAGGAACCCACTTTTGAGTAATCTCCATATCCTGATTCTGTTCTGCCCACTCCGCTTGGCGGTATTTCATAAAGGCAGTCGGTATAGGTCGGATATCTTTGAGATCATCGATGTTTGGATAGAAAAAATAGCGTCCGATATCGATTGTTCCTGCGAGAATCAGGAGGAGAAAAAGGGTTTTTAGGGTTTGCATTAGGGTTCCGTTTTGAGAGTAGGGAGATGCCATCCCTTGATATAGGCCGCTAGACGAAGGGTGATGGCGACCGTTGCGACTGCAGCTACGGTAAGGGTGGATAAGCCGGTAGTTGCAGCTAAAATGAGAAGTAAAATTGAGACAATTAGGGCGATGGAGCCGTAAAAATCACTGACTAAAACGGCGGGTACCTGATTGATAAGGATATCACGCAAAACCCCACCCCCGATTGCCGTTAAAAAGCTGAGTATTATGACCCCGAAAAAATTGAACCCCGCATCTATCGCGAGCAATGCTCCCGTGATGCTAAATGCTACCAGACCAATCGTATCGCTGATGACAAAGAGCCATTGTCGCTCCAGTTGTTCTCTTCGGTAAAGACGAAATAAAAAAGCTAAAATGATCGTTGAGATAACGGTAATGGCGGGATAGTATTCGTTAAAGGCAAAGGGTGTTCGATCCAAAATAACATCCCGTACGACTCCCCCCCCTAGGGCGGTAAGCGAAGCCGAAATAATTACCCCTAATAGATCAAGATTATTTCGTACACCGACAAGAAATCCGCTGAGGGCAAAGGCGACGATACCGAGAATATCGGCAGCGACAACGAGATTAAATTCAGACATTAGGGGCGCGGTAGTTTTCTTTGAAGCTGACGTAGCGAGCGGCGGAAGCGTAGAGCTCGGCAACCTCTTCATCGGTAAGCTCTCGAACTACTTTGGCCGGGCTTCCCATAATCAAAGAACGGGGAGGGAATACTTTGTTTTTTGTCACCAAAGCACCCGCTCCGACGATCGATTCTTTGCCGATTACGGCACCGTCGAGTATCGTGGCAGACATTCCGATCAAGCACGCATCTTCGATCGTGCATCCGTGCAGCATCACACGATGTCCGACGGTGACATCGTTGCCGATAATGGTCGGATGCCCGTCGCTCATATCATCACGTTTGTGGTGGGTGACGTGTACCATACTGAGGTCTTGGATGTTGCTTCGATCCCCGATTTTGATGTAGTGGACATCTCCGCGTACGACACACCCAAACCATATACTGACATCTTCCCCCATCTCGACCCGTCCGATTACATCGGCAGAATCAGCGATCCATACCCGTTCGTTAAGTGTTGGTGTGTAGTTGAGATAATTTCCGATCATCGATTTCCTTCTTAACTCTCTTTGAACAGTCGTGTCGTCAATTGCTGCACGTAGTTAGGAGTATGTTTTTTGACCGAATTATAGACTTTATTGGTGTGCGTTTCAACAATTTTATGACTATCAACTAAATTTCCATTCTCGTGAGGTACTCGGATATAGCTTCCGTCCGTTTGCAGTTCATGAGCGAGGACATTGTCCGAACTTTGAAGCTGGAGAATTTGGGTTAATTTATTGATCAGCTCTTCTCCATCCACCGGAGTTAGCAATTCAATACGGCGAAGTAGATTACGCGGCATCCAATCGGCACTGGAGATGTAGGTTTGCGGTTTACCGTGTTTAAAATAAAAAATACGGGCGTGTTCGAGATATTTGCCGATGATAGAGATGACTCGAATATTGTCGCTCACCCCCGGTACTCCCGGACGGAGACAACAAATTCCTCGTATGATCAGCTCGATTTTGACCCCTGCTTGAGAGGCTTTATAGAGTGCTTTAATGATATCTTCATCGACCAAGGCGTTCATTTTTGCGATGATTACCCCCTCGGCTCCCATCCGGGTCTCGTTTTGGATTAGAGAGAGAATTTTCGGTTTGATCTGTGTCGGTGCCATGTAGAGTTCGTTGAGTTTCCCTTTTTTGCTAAATCCTGTCAGGAAGTGAAAAAATCGGGTCAAGTCATGCGTAATCGCATCATTGGAGGTCATATAGCTGATATCGGTATAGATTGCTGCCGTGGAAGGGTTATAGTTACCCGTTCCAATATGGGCGTATTGTTTCAGTTTGCCATCTACCCGTCGAGTGATGAGGGCGGCTTTGGCGTGAACTTTGAATCCGGCGATACCGTAGATAACATGGGCTCCCGCATTTTCAAGCGCTTTGGCCCAATGCAGATTATTCTCTTCATCAAAACGGGCCCGAAGTTCTACCATGACCGTTACTTGTTTACCCGATTCGGCAGCATTTATCAGTGCATTAACGATAGGAGAGTTAGAACCGGATCGATAAAGTGTCATACGGATAGAGACAACATCGGGGTCTTTTGCCGCTGTTTGGATCAGCCGTACCACCGGTTCGAAACTTTCAAACGGATGGAAAAGGAGCAGATCTTGTTTATCCAATGTTGCATAGAGACTCTCATCGGTGTCCAGCGGCGGAAGATTGCGCGGTTTGAAGCTGGGGCTGGTGAGGTGGGCAAAATCTTTGTTGCCGACCACTTGCCAGAGACTTCCCAAATTAAGATAGGTTTGAAAACGGTAAATATCATCTTTGTAAACATTGGCATGGCGGTTGAAAAAGTTCAAGAGATCATCATCCGCGTGAACACTGAGCTCAAGACGAACCAGTTCCCCTTTTTTACGGAGTTTAAGTCCCTCTTCGAGGATCTCCATAAAATCATCCGCTTCTTCTTCTTCGATTGCGATGTCGGCATTTCGGGTGACGCGGAATGCGGCAAATTTGATCAGCTCATAGCCGGGGAAGAGATCTTGAATATGTTCGGCGACGATGCTTCCGATCGGTATATAAATACGGTTGTTAATTTCGACGAAACGGGGAAGAACCCGTGGAATACGGATAAGTCCATAGCGCTCAATACTCGGATCGTCTTTGTCTCTGAGTTTGACGATTTGGCCGAAGCCCAGATTGTTCAGATGGGGGAACGGGTGGGTTGCATCAATGGCGATAGGGATGACAACGGAGTATATGTTTTCATGGAAATAGCGGTCCAAATACTGACGCTCTTCATGGGTTACTTCTTTGTACGATTTGAAAAAGATCCCCTCTTTTTCGAGCTCTTTCATAATCCCTTGCAAGCAGTGTTCTACAACCTCTTGTTCGTTATGGAGGTATTCGCGGATTTCGCGGAGTTGGTGCAGAGGTGTGAACCGATCAGCCCCGGATACATTGACTCCGGCGCTAAAAAGTTTTTTGAGACCCGCTACGCGGATCATATAAAATTCGTCCAAATTGGTTCCGTATATAGCTAAAAACTTGAGTCGTTCGAATAAAGGTAATGATTCATCTTCGGCTTGTTTGAGTACACGGGTATTAAATTGAAGCCATGAAAGTTCACGGTTAAGATAGAGAGATGGGTCTTTAAAATTAGTGGGCATAGTGTCTGCTTTTTATGTGATTACGGTGTTATTATATTATACTTAGGTTTCAAAAGGGGAACAAATGAGTATTTTTCAAATTATAATGTTTGCTGCGACACTTTTTTTCGCTTATCAAATTTATCGCCACGTTCAAAGTTTAGATGATAGGGCACCGGATATTCCTCACACTTTTGAGGAAGAAAATTCCCCACTCTCCGCCTCTCAAGATTTAATCGATCAAGCCGATGAAGCGTATGAAAAAGGCGATTTGTTTGCTGCGCGTGAGATGCTAAAATCGGGTGCCGAACACGATCAAAGAAACCCGGAAATTCTAAATAGACTCGCATTTATTACCGCGAAAGAGGGGGATGTGACGGGTGGAATCGAACTTTACAAACGCTCCCTTTTAGTGAATGAAAATGATGATTTGGTCCATAACGCCCTTGCCTCATTGTATCGGACACAGGGGGAATTTGGATTAGCACAAAACCATTACGAAAAAGCACTTCTCATTGATGATCAGTACCCGCAGACCTATTACAATTACGGTAATCTCCTCACCGATATGGGTGATGTCCTCAAAGCCGAAGAGATGTATCGGCAAGCACTTGCATTGGATAGTAATTTTTCCGAGGCACGTGAAGCGCTTAAAGCACTACAAGGAAATGTATGAATAATGAACGTCAAGCCCGTCTTGCGGTACTGATCGATGCGGATAATTCTCAGCCCTCTATTATTGCAGGGTTGCTTGATGAGATTGCGGCCCATGGAATCGCGAGTGTCAAGCGCATTTATGGCGACTGGACAGATGTACAGCTTAAAGGATGGAAACATGTCCTTCTTGAACACGGGTTGCAGCCGATTCAACAGTTTGCCTATACAACCGGTAAAAATGCAACCGACAGCGGGATGATCATCGATGCTATGGATCTCCTGTATACGAAAAACTTTGACGGATTTTGTATTGTTTCCAGTGACAGTGATTTTACCCGTCTTGCCAGCCGTATTCGAGAATCGGGGGTAAAAGTGTACGGATTCGGGGAACAGAAAACCCCTAAATCGTTTATCGGGGCGTGCGATAAATTTATTTATACCGAAAACCTTCGCCGAAATCAGGTTTCTGTGGTTGCCGGGGCTAAGGTTAAACCGGATGAAAATCTTCTTGCATTGGTGCGTAACGCCATCGAAGATACTGCGAACGAAGCGGGATGGTCGTATCTGGGCGCTATCGGGCAAAACCTGTTAAACAAATCCCCTGAATTTGATCCGCGAAACTACGGATATAAAAAATTGGCTGATCTGATCGAAGGGCTAGGGGAGTTTGAATTCAAAACCTCCGATCCCCTCTCCGGTTCTCAGTCGATCTATATACGGGTGAAACGGAAAAAAAGGAGTTATGAAAAATGACGGTACAGGAAATCTATACCTACCTTGACGGGCTCTCTCCGTTTACTTTGCAAGAGAGTTGGGATAATTCAGGATTATTAGTGGGTGATTTTGCACAGGAGATTTCGCAAGTTGTCCTGAGCATCGATATTGATGAAGCCTTGATTGAATCTATGGAGGAAAACGCTCTCTTGATTACCCACCACCCGATTATTTTTGGTGGGCTAAAACAGCTTCAATTCAACCAATACCCCGCTAAAATTTTGGCACCTATGATCCGTAAGAATATTTCGAATATTGCCATGCATACCAATTTCGATCAAACCCATCTGAATCAATACGTTGCCCAAACAGTATTGGGATACCCTATTATCGCCAAAGAGGGATTCGTCGCCTATTTGGGTGTCGATGAAGATTTTGCAACCTTTGCGGCAAAGGTTAAAAAGCAGTTCGGCTTGGAACATATCCGCAGTGTTCAATGCCATACTCGTATCCAAACCTGTGCATTGGTGACCGGTTCAGGTGCATCCTTGATGCGAAATATTGAAGCCGATTGTTTTTTGACGGGGGATATTAAATACCACGATGCGATGGAAGCCAAGTCGCTTGGTCTCTCGATGATTGACATCGGACATTATGAAAGTGAACGTTATTTTGGGGAGATTTTAGCGGAACATTTGAAAAATTTAGGATTGAGTGTTATAATTTCACCATCAAAGAACCCTTTCACCTATTTATAGGGCACTCACGACATGTCACTCCGCCAAAGGAAACCGATGAACAAACACCTACAACAGCTGATCGAACTCTCCATGATCGACAAAGAGATCGATGCGTTTGAACCTCAGATTGAGGAAGCAAACCTCCAGTATGAAGCCCTTTTGGCTACAAAAAACGGCGTTAACGATGAGATTTCTTCATTAAAACAAGAGATCAAAGACGAACAACTTAAAAAGCAAAAAAATGAACTTCACCTTGCAGAACTCTCTGCAAAATTGGAAGAAAACAGCAAGAAAAGTGCTGAAATTAAAACTGAACGTGAGATGAAATCACTTCAACTTGAAGAAGAAATTGCAAAAGAGCAAGTTAGTTTTGCCAATGAAGAGATCGCCCGTTTAGAAAAATTGATCGATCACAAACAAGCTAAAATTAATGAACTTGAAACCAAAGCCAGTGAAATTGAAGGGAGTATTTCCAGCGTAAAAGCCGATGTGGATGTCAAATTGGCACAAATCGACGTAGAGCGTAAAGAAGTGTTCACTAAAAAGCAGGCGCTTGTCGGTGAAATGAACCAAAAAGGGCTCTCTTTTTACCAAAAAATTCGCCGTTGGGCTAAGAATACTACGGCAGTTGCAGTACGCAACCAAGCGTGTATGGGATGTTATATGGCCATCAGCGATAAAGTCTACAGCGACGTTATCAAAGGTGAAGAGATTACAATGTGCCCGCATTGCGGACGCATCTTATTCCTCGAACCGTCTTCTGACGCTGTCGGTGCGTAACGTCATTTTTGACCTTTTCTACACCGTGCTGGCGACGTTCGTTTACGTCGTCACACTTCCCCTTTTACTGATTTTTTCTTTCAAAAAAAAATATCGAGATTCCATTCCCGCCCGTTTTTTTGGTTGGAAAAATCCTCCGTTTAGTGCCCATGATATTTGGTTCCATGTTTGCTCCTTGGGTGAAGCCAAAGCAATTGCCCCGATTTTGGAGCGTTTAGGAGAGAGGAAAATCGCCATTAGTGTCATTACCCATACGGGTTATGCCGCTGCCTCACATTACAAAGCACAGGTACGGTATCTGCCGTATGAGCTTTGGTTATGGTTTTGGATTCGCAAACCTAAAACGCTCGTTGTCCTCGAAGCAGAGTTCTGGTATCTGATGTTTCGTATTGCACATCGACGCGGAGGGAGAGTGATTGCGCTCAATGCCCGTATTAGCGACCGGAGCTTTCCGAAATACTATCGTATGCGGTGGTTTTATCGGATTTTACTCAGCCAATGCGATCGTATTTTTTGCCAAAGTAGTGAGGACATGGCACGTTTTATTGCCTTGGGGGCAAAAAGCGTGGAAGTGGTAGGCAATATTAAACTTGCTCAAAAGATTGTTGCGACAAAACTATACTCCAAGCCCGATGGACTATTGATAGTGGCAGCAAGTACCCATGAGGGGGAAGAGGAAGGGATTGTCCGAGGGTTTATCGCTTACCGTGAGGTTAACCCGAATGCAAAACTGCTTGTCGTACCCCGTCATCCCGAACGGTTTGCCAAAGTGGCAGAGCTGATCGTGCGTACTGCACCGGAATTAAATTTTTCGCGATGGAGTGACGGAACGGGAATTGGGGATGATATTACCTTGGTTGATGCCATGGGAGAGTTGAATAACCTCTATGCTATCAGCGATGTGGCGATTTTGGGCGGTGCATTCGCACCTATTGGCGGGCACAATCCGCTGGAACCTGCCCATTTCGGATGTAAGATTATTACGGGAGAACATTTCTTTTTACAGCGTGAGCTGTTTAAATATGTCTCTCATGTGCAGTTTATTGGACTCAATCAAATTGCCCACTCTTTGAGTGAAGCGGAGAGTTTACCGCCGTCACAGGTAAATGCTACAATTGATTTAGAGAGAGTTATAGAATTTTTAACAATGGAGAAACAATAATGAAAGAAAAAGCGTATAAAGTACTGGCCGCTCAAGAGGGGATTTCCAATTCCGAAGCCAAGTCGCTGATAGACCGTGGATTGGTCTATGCAGGGAATTCAAAAGTAATGATTGCCCGAGGGGAGATCAGCCCGAAGACGAGTTTTATCGTTCAAAAGGTAGAAAAAGTTTATCCGATTTTTGAAGATGAGAATATGATTGTTGTCGATAAACCGGCATTCGTAAATTCCGATGAGATCGAACGGCAGTTTAAAGGGACACAGCTTTTGCACCGACTTGACCGTGAAACAAGCGGAGTTTTGATGCTGGTTAAAAACGAAGAGTTCCGACTTAAAGCGATCGGCGAGTTTAAAAAAGACCAAGTTTACAAAGAGTATGTTGCCTGGGTAGACGGTATTGTGAGTGAGCCGTTTATTATTGATCAGCCGCTTATTACCGAGAAAAAAGGGAACAAAGCGTACACAAAAGTATCGAAAAAAGGGAAACCGGCTATTACCGAAGTGACTCCTCTTGAGGTATCGGCGAAAAAAACAAAAGTCCAGCTTATCATCCATCACGGACGTACCCATCAGATTCGTGCCCATATGAAATATGCCCTTCATCCGATTATCGGAGATGAAAGTTACGGCGGACGACCGTCGAAGCGGGTGATGCTTCACGCGAAAAAAGTAGAACTGATGGGTATGACGTTTATTGCGCCGGAACCGAAAGTCTTTGGACATTTCGGGAGTTGATGCAATCCACAAAGTGTTGTTAAAGTAAAAAGTCAGTATAATGCGAAACTTTTTAGACCCTGTATACCAAGCATTTAGGAGTTAAAGTGTTCGAAACACTGACAGAATCGTTTACATCCGCGATACGCAAGATTCGTTTTCATGACGATGAAAAGGCGTTGACAAAAGCACTCGGAGAGCTCAAAAAAGCTCTATTAAAAGCGGATGTACACCATAAGGTAGTTAAAGAACTGATCGAATCTGTCGAACTCCAAATGAAAACAAGCGGTATCGGAAAAGATCAGCTTTTAAATGCCTTGCGCAGCTCATTGTATGCGCTATTAGACGTTAAAGGCAAATCCGGATTTGTCTATGCTCCAGTCTCTCCTACCGTCATTTTAATGACCGGATTGCAAGGATCAGGAAAAACAACCACAACCGGGAAGCTTGCACAGTATCTTAAACTTCGTCAAAAACGGGTTTTGGTCGTTGCGGCCGATTTACAGCGTCTTGCAGCGGTTGAACAACTCCGTCAAGTGTGTGCGGGAATTGAAGTTGAACTCTACGCCGATGATAGCAGCAAAAATCCGGTTGAGGTTATTAAAGCTGCATTAGCACACGCCCAAAAAGTTTTAGTGGATGTCGTCTTGATCGACACCGCCGGACGTTTGGCGATCGATGATGCTTTGATGGGTGAGCTTGCAGAAGTGAAAGCCGCTGCAAACCCTCATGAGATTTTTTATGTTGCCGATTCCCTAGCGGGTCAAGATGCGGTACGAACTGCTGGATTGTTTAACGAAAAAATCGGAATTGACGGGGTCATCCTCAGCAAATACGACGGTGATTCCAAAGGGGGCGTAGCTCTGGGAATAGCTTCTCAGATTCAGGTTCCTCTTCGCTTCATCGGTAGCGGTGAAAAAATGGAAGATCTTGAGATCTTCTTGCCGGATCGTATCGTTAATCGCCTTATGGGATTGGGAGATATCGAAGGGCTTGCGGAGCGAACGTCTGCCGTTATCGATGAGAAAAAAGCGAAGGCTCTCACCAAAAAGATCAAAAAAGGGGAATTCAATTTTAATGACTTCCTCGAACAAATGGAGAGCCTCAAAAAAATGGGGAGCATGAAATCCATTATGGGGATGATCCCCGGTATGGGAAACATGGCTTCGGCACTCAAAGATTTTGATTTGGAAAACTCCGGCGAACTTAAGCGGATCAAAGCCCTTGTATCGTCTATGACGATGAAAGAGCGTGAAGATCCTGAGCTCCTTAATAATAGCCGAAAAGCCCGTTTGGCTAAAGGGTGCGGCTTGAGTATTATCCAAGTTAACCAAATCTTGAAGCAGTTTAAAAATGCTTCAAAAATGGCAAAACGGTTCTCCGGCAAGCAGGGGATGAAAGATCTTCAGAGTATGATGGGTCAAATGCAGGGTGCGCGTATTCCGCGTTAACCCTCCCGGTAGAATGTTAAGTTAAAGATTCAATGGAATCTGTAGCTTAGCGTTCAGAGGTTTAGAGGTTTTTCTTTTGCTTTTGTGGGCAAAACACTCTTCTAAGCACCTTAGCGTGAAAATATTACCTAAAAGGAAACACAAACATGGCAACAGTCATTCGCTTAACCCGTATGGGACGTAAAAAACAACCTTTCTACCGCATCGCGGTAACCGATAGCCGTAAACGCCGTGATGGCGGTTGGATCGAATTGATCGGGTACTATAACCCAATGACAGACCCTATCACTACCAAAGTAGATGAAGAGCGTTTGACGTACTGGCTCAGTGTTGGTGCACAAATGTCAGACCGCGTTAAAAAAATTACCGGTAAATAATTATGGTAGCCGACTTCGTCGCGGGGTTTGCCCGTCTGGTTGCGACCTATCCCGAACAAATTAGGGTTGAGACGCTTGATGGTGACGAAGTAAGTGAGATTATCTTGTACGCGAATCAAGCAGACGTAGGTAAACTCATTGGCAAAGAGGGGAAAATGATCGGTGCGATTAAGACCGTTATCTCCGGCTGTAAAGCAAAAGACGGGAAAAGTTACCGAATCAATGTCGAACCGCTTTCGTAATCCCCCAACCACTAATCTTCTGCATGTCGCCACTTTAGGTCGTGTTATCGGCTTAAAAGGGGACATGAAGCTGAACCTTCACACTGACTTTCCTGAGCAATTTGCAAAAAATGCTGTGTTTACTACAGATAACGGCAAAGAAGTGAAAATCCAAAACTACAATCCTGAGCGAGAGCTTGTCCATTTAGTCGGGTACGATACCCCTGAAGCGGCAAAAATATTGACCAATACCAAACTCTTTACGACCCCTGAAGCAACGCGTGAACATTGCAATTTGGGCGATGGGGAGTTCTTTTGGTTTGATATGATCGGATTGGATGTTATGGAGGGTGAACTTTGTTTGGGAAAAGTGGAAGAGATTGAGCGGATCGGACCATTGGATTATCTTTTGGTTACGACCTCTTCAGCTCTTGTAGATAAAGGGTTGGCCGCAACTTTTTTGATCCCATATATCGATCATTTTGTTCAACAAAGTGACGTAAAAGCCAAAGTGATTCATGTGATCGGCGGCTTGGATTTACTAGAGGCGTCATAATGCGCTTCACGTATGTTACCCTTTTCTCCAATCTGATTGAGGGGTATTTTCAAGATTCGATACTCAAACGGGCACTCGAAGCAAACCATTTTCAGATAGCGTTTTTGAATCCGAGAGATTACAGTGCTTCGCGTCACCATAAAGTAGATGATACCGCCGTTGGCGGTGGGGCAGGGATGGTTATGACCCCTCAACCGCTTTTTGATACGTTATCGACTCTGGATTCGGATGCTTATATTATATTCGCTGCACCCGTCGGAAAACAATTTACCCAAAACGATGCAAAACGTTTGGCCAAAAAATCTCATGTGGTTTTTGTCAGCGGTCGCTATGAGGGGATTGATGAGAGAGTTTTGGAAACGTTCGCCGATGAAGTGTTTAGTATCGGTGATTATGTCCTGACGGGAGGAGAGCTTCCCTCTTTGGTAATGACCGATGCCATCGTCCGTAACATCGACGGAGTGCTGGGAAACAGTGAGTCTCTTGAAACAGAGAGTTTTGAGACGCCACTTTTGGAAGCACCTTCGTTTGGAAAACCCCCTTTATATGAAGATATGGTAGTTCCATCAGAATATTTAAAGGGAAATCACAGTAGAATTCTAGCACTAAAATTAGCTCTATCTGAATGTAAAACAAAATATTTCAGACCGGAACAGCTACTAAAGCATAAAATAAGGACATCTTATGAAAAATAAGTACATCGCTAGCTTCGAACAAGCGCAAATTGCTGACAAAAATATTCCTCTTTTCCGTGCGGGCGATACACTTCGTCTTGCTGTTACGATTAAAGAGGGTGATAAATCTCGTGTACAAAACTACGAGGGTGTATGTATCTCCATCCGTGGTGAAGGTACTGGCCGAACTATTACAGTTCGTAAAATCGGTGCTAACGGCGTCGGTATTGAGCGTGTATTCCCAATCTACAGCGATAGCCTAGAGAAAATCGAAGTTCTTCGTTGTGGTCGCGTACGTCGCGCTAAATTGTTTTATCTTCGTGATCTTGCCGGTAAAGCCGCTCGTATCAAAGAGATTCGTCGTAAATAATTCTCCACTGCTGCTCTTTCGAGCAGCATCCCTCTTTTAACTTCCTCAATTTTTAAAATCCGTTTTTTTATCTTTAAGTATATGTTATTCTTTTTTAATTTTCCACAGAACTCCGGTTGTCAGTAATGCGGCAAAGATGATCATACTGGCAAATGCGTAGGTCGTTCCCAGCGGGGACTTCTGAAAAGGCAATCCTCCGGTATTCATCCCAAAAAAACCGACGACAAGATTTAGAGGTAAAAAGATCACGGAGATAACCGTTAAAAGGTAAATACTTCGATTCATGCGGTCATTCGCTCTTAATGTGTAGTAGTGGTATAGGTTGTCGAGTTGATCGTTTGCTGCAACATTAGAGCGTAGAGTCCGTTCCAAATGCTCATGAAGATCATTAAACTCGTTTAGGGGGAAAACTTTTGATCCTTTGGATTTCGCAATGAAGAGTTTTAAAATATCAACCGCTTTTAAAATGACACGCTCGGAGCGTGAGAGCTCTTTTTTGAGGTTATGCCAGTGATCCATAAAGGGGGCGGTAAACTTTTTGTAAAGGCTCTCTTCGAGAGAGACAATTTTTTCCTGAACAATTTCAATATCACGCATCAGTGTATCAATCTTGTCATCTAAAAAACGGTACATATCGTCTAATGCGGCAGGAAACTGCCTAAAATCTTTTTGTTTTTTATCATAGTAATAGACAGATTCTTCGGTCATAATAAAGCCGTATGAATGAATCTTCGATTTTTTAGACATTTGTTCGGGAAGACGGAGGACTAGAATTCGATAGTCTTGGTACTCTTCAAAGGTGGAGGGATGGAGTGGATTTTGGAGGTCTTGCAGATGCAACTCGTGTATTTTGACCATAACTATTCCCCTTTAAGTGCTCGTTCCATATCTCGCTTCAAGCTTTTTTCTTTTAGGTCTTCTCGTTTATCGTAGAGTTTTTTCCCTTTAACGATGGCAACTTGCATTTTGGCAAGATTCCGGTCATTAAAATAAATACTCAAAGGGACAAGGGTAAATCCCTCTTTCTCGACCGCTTTGTACATTTTGTCAATTTGTTTTTTATGCAAGAGAAGTTTACGACTTCCCCGCTCTTCATGGGTGTAATAGTGATGGGTGGTGTCGAGGATACCGATATGAACATTGAAAACAAACGCTTCACCGCGAACGATTTTAATAAATCCCTCTTTGAGATTTACCCGTCCGGCACGCAACGCCTTAACCTCGGAGCCTTGGAGGACAAGACCTGCCTCAAATTTCTCTTCGATGTGGTAATCGAAAAAGGCTTTTTTATTGGTGGCGATATTTTCACCCATTATTGCTTTCCTTGATTCTAAAAAAACTGCTTCCACTGCCGGAGAAAAACCATCCCTCTTTTTCGGACAATTCCGGATAGCATCCTAAAGCCGCATTATAAAGATCATTTGCCTCTTTAGAGTTAATGGAGGCTAAAATTTCACATGACGGTGTTGCTTCCAGCCGTGCGGACTCTTCTTTGCTGATAGGTGTAAACAGGTGCTCCCGGTAATAACGATACACCGCAGGGGTACTGATTTGAAGTTCAGGGGTTGTTATCTCAAAATCGAGTAAAGGTTCATTAAACTGCTCGACAATTTCGCCGATTCCTCTGACATTGGCACTCTCATAGCCGTAGACGAAGAAGGGGACATCCGCTCCGACATTTGCACCGATGAGGGCAAGTTTGTCTAGGCTTAGCCCTAGATCGAGTCGGTCGTTGCACATATGCAAATAGGTTGCGGCATCGGAACTTCCTCCCCCAAGTCCTGCAAAGGAGGGGATTTGTTTATCAACACAAATGGCATGTGTCTCCATAAACCTGGAGAGGGCATCGGAATGGGTGTTGGCGAGTAGATGTTTATAGGCTTTGTAGATGGTATTGGAAGCAAGATCGCAGTCAAAAGTACCACGAATCTCAAATTCAGGGGTTGATTTGGGCTCAAACCACAGCGTGTCAAAGAGATTGTCCACACGCATAAAGCGTGAGCTAAGGGTGTGATAATCCCCACGGATTCCCGTAATTTTTAGAAAAATATTGACTTTGGCATAGGCGCGGTAACGGTTCATAATTTCAGTTTTTGGACCAGTTGTTGGAGCAAAGATTCATCCGGAGTGTGGGAAGCTTCTATATTTGAATCTTCCACGGCCCGGATGAGTTCATTGCGAAGGATACGAACATGCGGAGGTGCGTCGATCCCCAATTTGACTACCCCTTTATCAATAGCGATCACTTTTACCGTAATCGAATCAGCAATAAGAATGGATTCATCCACTTTGCGTGAGAGTATCAGCATGCTTCAACCTTGTTGAGTAAATAATGGACTCCGTCCTCGGCAAACTCTAAAATCGAGACGGTATCACCGTTGTCAATCCAGTAAAATCCCGATTCTTTAGAATCAAAATCTTCGATAGAGAGGGGTTGCCCGAGCAGTACTGAATCAATGGTGCCATTATAGCGATTTTTAGGGATTCCTAGGGCAGTTTTAACGTCAATCGGGTGTTCATGATCATAGACAAATTGCCCTTCGTTTAGTCGCTCCAATGCACTGAGTGCACCTGCACATCCTAGTTTGTCTGCGATTATCTCACCTAGGGAGCGGATATAGCTCCCCTCGGAAACAGTCGCTTCGAAAGTAACGAACGGGTGGCAGTAATGGAGTAGGTGAATGTCATAAATGGTAGAAGTGACTGTTTTGAGTTCAACGTCTATGCCGGCGCGGGCAAATTCATACGCACGTTTGCCGTTAAGGCGTTTGGCACTGAATTTGGGAGGGAGATAGGTGAGTTCCCCTTTTAAAGAGGCAATAACCTCTTTGATGTGCTCTTCACGCAGCGGTGCAATAGTATCAATTTGCTCAATTTGTTCGATGTCCAACGTAGGGGAATAGGCTCCCAGCCACAGAGTGGCACGATAACGTTTCGGTGCTTTGTTTAAAAATCGGAAGAGGCGTCCGTGATTGCCGAATGCAATAATTAGGACCCCTTTTGCAAACGGATCGAGGGTACCGGAATAGCCCGCTTTTTTGACGCCGTAGCGACGTTTGATACGACTGAGCAGTTGGTTGGAACTGATTCCGGCGGGTTTATACGCGACGAAAAGACGATTGGGATTCTTCAATTAGAGTTTCTCCACGAAAGAGGCTAGGATATCGCGTTTGCTGCCTCCGAAGTTAATAAGGAGTTTGAATTCTCGACCCGATTTACTGACCCCCTCTACCCGTCCGGCACCGAAGATTTTATGGCGGACTAAATCCCCTTTTTTATAAGAGGTGTTTTTTTCAAGGATCAAGGATCCTTCACACAGCCCCGCTTCGTTGATGAAACGGCTTTTTTGCAAATCGGTTCTGCGTCCTTTGTAAAAACGGCTGTTCACATTGGAGAGGGTGAGATTGCTTTTGGCCCGGGTAATGGCGACATACCCCAATCGCCGCTCCTCTTCAAGATCGCTTCCATCCCCGATGAGAGGCAAAAATCCCTCTTCGAGCCCGATAACAAAGAGGTGTTCAAATTCGAGTCCTTTAGAAGCATGGATACTCATGATGTAGATGCTTTCCCCCTCAACTTGATCTTGTTCGCTTTGCAAGGTGATATCGTTGAGAAATTCGGCTAACGCCGCATCGGGATTTTGTTTGACGTAATCGCGAAACAATCCGTAAAACTCATCGACGTTAGAGATCTTGTCCCCTTCATCCGGTAGCCCTTTAAGGGTCTCTTTTATTTTAAACTGCTCTTCAAGCATGTCAATAAAACGATACATTGCCTCCTCGGCAACTTGTCGCAAGTCGTAGATTTCACGGATGAACTCTCGCAGTTCCTGAGCACTTTTTTTCCGTACTAATCCTTCTAATTCGGCATCGGTTAAAGTAGAGATAAACTCAAACATCGATTTGCCGGCACTCATTGCGGAGAGTTCTATTTTATCGATGGTCGCTTTACCCAATCCCCGCTTGGGTTTGTTGATGATCCGCTTAAGGGAGAAGTTGTCGTGAACGTTGGTAATTACACGCAGATAGCTGATAAGGTCTTTGATTTCGGCGCGGTCATAGAATCGAAGCCCTCCGACGAGTTTATATGCGATACCCGCACGGTTAAGCCCCTCTTCGAGAGAGCGGCTGAGGGCATTAATCCGGTAGAGTACGGCGATTTCACTGGCACGAACCCCTTGGTTGATCAGGGTACGAATCGCTTTGGCAATTTTTTGGGACTCTTCGCTTTCATCGTGGGAGGTGATGGTTTGCACCTCTTCACCCCCCGTTTTGGTCGCCATTAGGGTTTTTCCAAGGCGGGAACGGTTGTGCTCGATGAGGGCATTGGCAACGGTGAGGATGGGTTGGGTGGAGCGGTAGTTGTATTCGAGTTTAACGACCATGGCATTTTGAAAATCCTGGTCGAATTCCAAAATATTGCGTACGTGTGCTCCGCGCCATCCGTAGATGCTTTGGTCATCATCACCTACAACACAGAGGTTGTTGTGGGTGCTGCAGAGTTTTTGGAGGAGTCGCAGTTGCAGCTCATTGGTGTCTTGATACTCATCGATCATAATGTATTGATATTTTTCGCTCGTTTCACGGCATAAGTCGGGGTGTTCATCCAAAAGACGATAGGTTAAGCACAGCAGATCGTCAAAATCGACGAGGTTGTTTTCAAGAAGGTAGCCTTGGTACTCTTCGTAGATTTTAGCAATATGTTTGTAGTTGGTTAATTCGGCTTGAGCGTATGCTTCCTGCGGATCGATCAGGGAGTTTTTATAGCGGGAGATCTCACTGGCGATAAGGGGTGTCGGGAGATCGGCATTGATCTTTTTGATAATCTTTTTTTTATCGTCCGTATCGATTACGACAAAATTATTGGCACGCCCCAGAAGGTGGATATGAAATTTTAAAAACAACAGACCGAATTTATGGAAGGTGCATAATAACGGAGGATAGGAGTTTTGCTGTATTAATCCCATTGCCCGTTCGCGCATCTCTTTGGCCGCTTTGTTGGTAAAAGTAAGGGTTAGGGTATTACTGGCCGGAACCCCTACCGTATCGAGGAGATAGGCCAAGCGTGACGTGATTGTTTTAGTCTTTCCGCTTCCCGCACCGGCTAAAATCAGTAATGGTCCCTCGATTTGTTCCACCGCGCTACGCTGGGCATCATTAAGATCTGCAAGAATTTTGTCCATGCTCTAGCTCCTTATATAGTTTTTATTATAGCCCAATTTTCCTAAGAGGTAAAAATAGTGAACAACTCTTGCATTGGTTATAATGTTGAGTTATAATACTGCTATTCATTCAACTTATAGGAATTATTATGTTAAAAGATTTTGCAAAACTCATGACATTTTTGACGGTGGTCAAAGAGAAAAGTTTTTCAAAAGCATCCGCTAAACTTGGAATTTCACAGCCTGCTGTTACGCAACAAATTAAATTTATCGAGGATTATCTCGATACCCGCGTCGTCGAGCGCAAGAAAAATGGGATCAAACTGACCAAAGAGGGTGAAGACCTTCACCGCATCGCGGTAAAACTTGAAAAAGCGATTCTCTCAAGCGAAAAAGAGCTTCTCAAAATTATCAATAAAGAGTTTACGTTTATCGTCGGTGCGTCGTATGCGATCGGAAACTATGTTCTCCCTTCGTATTTAGGGCAGCTCAAGGATAAGCTTAATAACGAAGTTCATATCCGTGTAGCATTTTCAGAAGAGATTATCGATCAGTTATTGGATAAAAAAATCGATATCGCTTTGATCGAATCCCCTATTTTCAAAGACGGGCTTATTTATCGCGAATGGGAAGAGGATGAATTAGTGATTTTCTCCAATCAGCCGATCCCAAAACAGCTCCGTAAAGAGGATATGTATAAATTTGACTGGATTTGCCGTGATGAGAAATCGCATACCCGTAAACTCACTGCCGAAGTGTTCGAAGAGATCGGAGTAGAGTGTGCCGGGTTTAATGTGATCGGAGTGGTGGCGAGTTCAACGGCGATCAAAGAGACGATTATGCGTTCTCCTAAAAATGCGGAACGCCCAGTCGTATCGGTTATCTCTCGTCACGTTATCAGCGATGAAGTAGAAGAGGGGAAATTGTTTGAGGCACGGATTAAAAACTATAAAATCAAACGTAAGTTTTATATCGTCTACAGCAAAGAGCGTAAGCACGACGCCTTTATCGATAACGTCGTAACCTATCTATTGGGATTAAAACTCTAAGTTTTAACCCTTATTTTTTCATAAATTTCTGATTCTCAGGGTTGGATAAAAATGCGTTCATAGAATTAACCACCCCTTCGCTTTTTTCTGCTTCTTGAATAGGGTGACGTTCTTGCGGAAGTGCAAGATTCACAAATGCCGGAGTGTCATCAATGATGACTTGCACGATGGCAAGAAGAGGTACGCTTACAAAACTTCCTACATTCTCTTGCCCGAATCCCGCTTCAAAAATTAAAACATCGTTATCAATGCGCGCACTCTCAAAGGTATATCCCGCTAAAAAGAAAAGGGTCATTGAGCGAAATTCGTCGCTGATGTGTTTTGGGAGGGGCGGGTCAAAATCAAGTTGGTCAATTTTACACAATATGCCGAAGTTTTGATCGTTTTCAAACAAGAAAATGAGCATGTCTCGTATGTGGGTTTCCATCAATCGGGCAAAAGAAGGACTTTTAATAATATCGAATAACATGAGGGCTGGCCTATTTTAAATTCTATTTTAAATAATTATACCATGTTCGACTTCAACAAATCCCATCAGCGCATTAAACACGGCAACTTTCTTTGCGTGAAGAACAGCATCCAGCGGTAAGGGTGCGGGGAAAAGAAACCCTTCGTGAATAAGCCGTGCACGTGTCGTCCCCTCTAAAAGAGGTTTATCGGGAGTGAGCCATCGTGTTCCATCATATAGGGCGATATTGGCAAGGGTCGTATCGCTAAGGTATCCGTTTTTGACGATAAGGACATCATCGCACTCCTCCCGTTGGTCATAGAGAGTGTTGAGTGTGGTGCGGTCTGAATATTTGAAAGGGTAGTCGATCGAATCGGCATGAATAAGTTTGAGTGTGTTAATCGATTTGGGTAAATAGGGGTGAAATTCGATAGAAAAGCCCTCTGCATTATAAAGAAATCGGCATCGATAGAGCCCTTCTTTAGGCGCAACAATAAGATATTTTAAATCATAAAGAGGTGGAATGCCGAAATGGTTAAGGGTGATGTCGAGACGGTACTGATGATAAGATAAATGGGCTATATCTCCATTCTCGCACCGTAACGTCTCTAAAAACACGCGATTAATTCTCAAACAGTGCAGTACTCAAATAACGTTCAGCGGTATCACAGAGGATGGTAACGATCACTTTGCCTTTGTTTTCCGGTCGTGATGCAACGAGTGCCGCCGCGTGAACATTAGCCCCGGCAGAGATACCGACCAATATCCCCTCATTTTTGGCTAATGCTTTGGATGCACTGATAGCGTCTTCATTGCTTACGGTGATTACCTCTTTATAGAGGGCGGTATTGAGAACCTCAGGGACAAATCCGGCCCCGATCCCCTGAATCTTATGAGGTCCCGCTTTACCCCCTGAAAGGACCGCCGAATCTTTAGGCTCGACAGCAATGATTTCTATATTGGGGAGCGCATTGCGCAGGGCTTCCCCTGTTCCGGTGAGCGTTCCCCCCGTTCCGACGGCAGCGATGAAAATATCGACATGACGGTCGGTATCACGGAGAATCTCCTGTGCGGTTGTCGTTCTGTGGATGGCGGGATTGGCGGGATTTGAAAATTGTTGGAGAACCACAGCATTGGGATTGGAAGCTACAATAGCATCGGCTTCATCAATAGCCCCTTTCATCCCTAAAGCTGCCGGAGTAAGGACGAGAGTAGCTCCGAGAGCTTTTAGGATATTGCGTCGCTCGATCGACATCGATTCGGGCATAGTGAGGGTGAGATTAAGTTTGAGTGCAGCACAAATAGCGGCAAGTGCGATGCCGGTGTTCCCGCTGGTAGGCTCAACGATAAGGGTGGTGGAATTAATTTTACCCTCGTCCATGGCGGTTTTAATCATGTTGTACCCTATACGGTCTTTGACCGAACTGGTCGGATTCATAAACTCACATTTTCCGAGGATGGTTGCGCCGCTTTGATCTGAGAGGGTGTTGAGACGTACGAGGGGGGTGTTCCCGATAAGTTCGGTGATATTGGCCGCTATGTTCATGAAAACTCCGGTGGTAAAAAAATTGTTTTGATTGTAGTACGAAACCCTTATGATAGCCTTTAAACCATAGCAGATCAGTAGACTATTCCGGTTCCGCCGCCATTGGCCGCATGAAAAACGATCGTATGATTTTTACGGGCGTAAAAGCGTATGAGAAGCTTTTGCAGAGTCGGTTCAATGGAAGGGGTAAACCAGCCGTTGTTACTCATTGCGATCATATAACGTACATCGGGAGTATAGAGCTCTTCACGTGACGCTTCATAACAAATAGCATTGCGAAAGGTAACCCCTTTGATCGTAAAATCGGTCGCTTTTTCTGCCGTCACAAAATCGGATCCCCCACCGAATATCTCCCGATTTACCCATGCACGTAAAAAATGGGGTAGGGGGATATATTCGCCAAAGGGGACGAGAATCGTTTTTTTGGCAACGGTGATCTGTCCGTTTTGAAAAAGATAGGAGACGTTGTAGTGTAATCCCCCCTGAGAATAGAGCGTTCCGGTTACAATGGGTATGTGATAGGAGAGCTGTTGCAGAATGGCCGTTAGTTTGGGTTGGTGGTTCATATAAAGGGCAAATGCCGCTTCCGGAAGAACCACTAAATCGTATCCTGATAGAGAAGCTTCGTAAATGGCATCGAGATTTTCTTGTGTTAATCGTACTTGTTCGGAGGGTTCCCATTTGAGATCTTGCGGGGTCTCACTGGAGATGAGCTTAATTTTGAGCGGTGGCATAGGAGGCGGGGTGTACGTTGCTTGTATACTTAGGGGAAGCAACAGCAGGGGAAGGATTTTTTTTCTTCCCGCAAACCATGTTGTAGAGGCAAGGGCAAACAACACCAAGGCAAATTGCCATTTCTCAAAACCGATATAGCTTTCGACAAAAATAAGCTCCGGCTGCATCCAGTTGAAATCCATCGGCCAGAAAAAGGTGAGGGCAAAGAGGATAAGAGCCCGTACATAAGGACGGTTTGTTAATCCCATAACACCGTAATAGAGGGCATAAACAATCCCAAAGCCTAACGCTATCAGCCCTTTGGCCCAGCCTAAATCGTAATATTCGAAACTGTACCCGATCCAATAGCACCATAGAAGTCCGATCCAAAATCCTGCGAGGGGGAGAACACGCGCAGGTGCATGGAGGAGACCGTAAAGGGCTGCGAGTGCCAAAATAGTATTCAGCAGGTGAGAAGAAAAGCCGAAGTGCTCACCGTAAATAAAGGCAGAAAACGCAATAGCGATAGCCAACGAAAGAAATAATGGGTGCAGCCGTGGTGGAAGTGTCAATTTCATAAGTGGAATTATAACGATGTTACCGTGTTTTGAGTATAATGCGGCAATTTTCTATACGTCAAGGATATCCATGGAAATTCTTTCCCAACTTCTCCCGTTTGTTTTCTTAATCGCAGTTATGTACTTTGTGATCATTCGTCCGCAGCAACAGCAGGCTAAAAAACACAAAATGATGGTCGATACACTTGCAAAAGGGGATAAAATCGTCACCAGCGGCGGTTTGATCGTTGAGATTAAAAAAGTTGAAGAGACTTTCTTCACCGTAAAATTTAATAATGATGTCGAAGGACGCTTAGTCAAAGAGGCCGTCGCAAGAAAGTACGAGGATGAAGCTTAATTATCGCCTCGTTTTACTGATTATCGCTACGATCTTCGGATTAGTTTTTTCGATCCCTTCGTTAACACAAAGCGACAGGGGTGCAAAAGTAACCCTCGGGCTTGATTTACAGGGGGGATTGCACATGCTACTGGGGGTTAAAACCGAAGAAGCGGTTGACTCTCAGCTCAAATCAATTGCATCGGCATTGAAACACTTTGGTGAGCACAATGATATTTTGCTCGATGGAATCAGCGCGGAAGAGGGTGCCGTTACGTTTGAAGTGCTCGATAAAGACGATGCGACGGCTATCGATGAGTATCTCAAAACGATCAAAGGGACCGTAGTTCATGCCTCAGAGGGGAAATACTCGATCTCTATGACCCCTGAAGAGGTTGAAAAACTCAAAGTTCAAGCGATTGATCAGGCGATTGAAACGATTCGTAATCGACTCGACCAGTTTGGTCTTGCTGAACCGACCGTTGCGAAACAAGGTGTGGATAAAATCCTAGTCGAACTTCCGGGAATCAAAACGATTCAGGAAGAGCAGCGGGCGCGTGAACTCATTTCACGTGCGGCGAAGTTAGAGTTGATGGCGGTTGATGAAGATCGAGCCATGCGGGTCATGGAGATGACGGATGCTGAAGCCCAAAGCTACGGCGACAAGATTCTCGAAGATGCCTTGCAGCCTAAGATGAAACATTTGGTAAACGACATCCCTATTTTAGACGGGACGATGCTCACGGATGCACAGGTGGGTTACGATCAAAACAACCGTCCGGTCATCAATTTTTCACTTAATTCTGCCGGAGCGCAGATTTTCGGTGATTTTACCGGTAAAAGTGTCGGGAAACGGCTTGCGATTGTATTGGATGGCAAAGTCTATTCGGCTCCTGTGATCAATGAGCGTATCGGCGGCGGTTCGGGTCAAATCAGCGGGAATTATACCGTTGCCGAAGCCAATGACCTTGCGATTGCCCTTCGATCCGGTGCATTACTTGCCTCGGTCTATATGATGGAAAAACGCTCTGTCGGGCCAAGCCTCGGAGCGGACAGTATTAAAGCTTCCTTGATGGCTTTAATCAGCGGATTTGTCCTTGTTATCATTTTTATGATGTTCTATTACGGTCTTGCCGGGGTTATCGCTAACCTGGCGGTCGTCATCAATTTGTTTATTATTTTGGCGATGATGGCGCTGTTCGGCGCTACACTGACGTTACCGGGTATGGCGGGGATCGTTCTGCATATCGGTCTTGCGGTTGATGCGAACATTATTATTAATGAACGTATCCGTGAGCAGCTGCGGCTGGGCATACCGACGCGTAAAGCGATTGCGGAAGGGTATTCCAAAGCGATGCGCGCGATTTTGGATTCTAATATTACACAGATTATTGCCTGTACGATTTTGTATATCTACGGCACGGGTGCGATCAAAGGATTTGCCGTTACCCTCAGTATGGGTATTTTAGCGTCTATGCTTACCGCGATTGTCGGAACCTATGGAATCTATCAGCTGTTTATGAGCCGTATCGAAAAAAATAAGAACTACGCACTATGGTTCGGTATGACACGGAAAGGTAACTAATCATGGAACTTTTTAAAGAAGATAAGATCTACAACTTTTTGGGGAAAGGTAAGATATTTTTCGTTGCTTCGTTTGTCTTATTTTTTCTCTCTGTCGGCCTTATCGCGGTAAAAGGGTTTTCATTCGGAATTGATTTTACCGGAGGAACCGTTGTTCAAGTCAAATATAAGGGTACAGCCCCTATCGATACGATCCGGGAAAATTTAGCCAAAAATGACCTTTTTAAACACGCTACCGTAACGGAATTCGGTTCACCCGAAGAGATTGTTATCAAAACCCCTTCGTCTACGGATGGCTTGAGTAAAGATATCGGAGATACGACCAAAGAGATATTAAAAGGGACGGGTGATTTTGAAATCCGCCGTGTCGATATGGTCGGTCCTAAAGTGGGCGATGAGTTACGTGTCAAAGGGTTAACGGCATTTTTATTGACCCTCAGTGCTATTATGGCAATGGTAACCTTTCGCTATGAATGGCGTTTCGCATTGGCGGCAATCATCGCGATTGTCCATGATATCGTCATTACATTCGGATTCGTTTCCTATTTTGAAGTCGATTTTAATATCGAAAGTGTCGCGGCATTGCTGATGATTTTAGGATATTCGATCCATGATACGATTATTGTTTATGACCGTATTCGCGAACATATCCAAGAGTCAAAAAATACCGATTTTATTATGATCGTCAACGAAGCGGTGTCCCGTACACAGTCACGTACGACATTGACATCGTTAACCGTTTTCTTTGTGGTATTGACCCTCTTTGTTTTCGGTGGCGATATTATGATCGGATTTAGTTTCCCTATGCTTATCGGGGTTATCGTCGGTACCTACAGCTCTATTTTCGTTGCGGCTCAATTGGTCGTATGGACGGGATTCAGCGTATCGAATTATCGTCAGAAAATGGCGGATAAAATAAAAATCAAAGCCGAAAAAGAGAAAATGCGCGCTCAATTCGAGCAAGGCATCGTTTAACCAGTATTATTTTAGGAGTTATGTTTGAATTATTCCCCTGCTCAGATTGAAGCCAAATGGCAACGCACTTGGAGTGAAACCAAGGCGTATGAACCATCCACCGATTTTTCCAAACCCAAAAAATACGTCCTCAGTATGTTTCCCTACCCTTCAGGGCGTATCCATATGGGACATGTACGCAACTACACGATCGGTGATGCATTTGCCCGTTATTATCGGCAGCAGGGGTTTAACGTCCTGCATCCGATCGGATGGGACAGCTTTGGTATGCCGGCGGAAAATGCGGCGATCAAACACGGGGTTCATCCGAAAAAATGGACGTATGAAAACATCGCAACCATGCGCGGCGAACTTGCGGGATTAGGACTTTCATTTTCCGAAGAGCGTGAATTCGCGACATCCAACCCTGAATATACGGCATTTGAGCAGAGTTTCATTATCGACATGTTTAATAAAGGGCTGTTGTATCGCAAGCAGGGATTTCTTAACTGGTGCCCGCACGATTTGACCGTTTTGGCCAATGAACAAGTCGTGGACGGAGGATGCTGGAGATGCGGAACCGAGATTGTCCAAAAAGAGATGTATCAGTATTATTTGAAAATCAGCGACTATGCCGAAGAGCTTCTTGAATCACTTAAAACCTTAGAGGGAAAATGGCCGAAGCAGGTTTTGACGATGCAGGAGAACTGGATCGGTAAATCGTACGGTTTGGAATTCGAATTTAAACTGGATGAGGAGAGTGAAGCACGCCTTGGTGCAGTATACCAAAGCTTCGATGTCTTTACGACCCGTCCTGATACCATTTACGGAGTCAGCTACGCGGCATTGGCTCCGGAGCATGAGATCGTTCGGCATATGCTCTCGTTTGGCTTATTGGATGAAACGACGGCAGATGCTATTAAAGCGATGCAGCGTGTCAGTGCACGTGATCGGGCAACCAGTCCTAAAGAGGGAATTTCACTTGGGATCAATGTGATTCACCCGTTAACAGGGGTAAAAGTACCGGTGTGGGTGGCTAACTTTGTCTTGACCGATTACGGCTCCGGAGCGGTGATGGCGGTTCCTGCACACGATGATCGCGATTTTGAATTTGCAACTAAATACCATCTTCCGATCAATGCGGTTATTTTTCCCAAAGAGGGGGAATTGCCAAGCGGCTGTGCCTATACCGATGCAGGTATTTTAAAAGAGAGCGGCAGTTTCAGCGGTTTGGATAATACAGCTGCTAAAGAAGCGGTAATGAACCATTTTGAAGCGGAAAAACTCGGTCGTAAAGTGATCAATTTCCGTCTTAAAGATTGGGGTATCAGCCGTCAGCGTTACTGGGGAGCCCCGATTCCGTTTATCCATTGTGAATCGTGCGGAATTGTTCCCGAAGATAAAGCTAACCTTCCGGTAGCACTTCCTGAAGATGTTATCATCAACGGTGAGGGAAATCCGCTCGAACATCATCCGACATGGAAACACTGTGCGTGTCCGAAATGCGGCAAGCCAGCCATCCGTGAAACGGATACGATGGATACGTTCATCCAGTCGTCATGGTATTTCTTGCGTTATACGGTCAAAAATGATTTTCAAGAGGCATTTGATCCCAAAGCATTAGACTATTGGATGGGTGTTGACCATTATATCGGCGGGATTGAACACGCGATTTTGCACCTTCTCTATGCACGTTTTTTTACGAAAATGCTTCGGGATTTGGGTTATGTCAACAGCGATGAGCCGTTTGAGCATCTTCTTACTCAGGGGATGGTTCTTAAAGACGGGGCTAAAATGTCCAAGTCCAAAGGTAACACGGTCGATCCTGGGGCATTGATAGAGAAGTACGGTGCCGATACAGCGCGTCTTTTCATCCTCTTTGCCGCCCCTCCGACCCAAGAGTTGGAGTGGAATGACAGTGCGGTTGAGGGGGCGTTTCGATTTTTGAAACGGTTTGCCGATCGCAGTCAATACGTCAATACGACCAATACATTACCGATCATCGATCACACTACCCTCTCTAAAGAAGAGAAAGGGGCGCGTAAAAAGGTATACGAAGCCCTTAAACGGGCTCAAGAGGTCTACACCGAGCGTCACACGTTTAACACCATGATTGCGGGTGTCATGGAAGCAATGAATGCCTTGAATGAGCAATCTAACCGCGATGTATGGACGGAGGGGTACTGGATTTTAACCTCTGTTATGGAACCGATTGTCCCTCATATTTGTTGGGAACTTTCAACCGAATATTTCAGCGGGAAAAACTTTGGTGTTCAAGTGGTACGTGAAGAGGTATTCGAAGTTGAAGCACTCAGTTTGGGTGTTTCGATTAACGGCAAAAACAGAGCGACTATCGAAGTGGGAATCAATGCGTCTCAAGAGGCGATCATCGAGAGTGCCAAAGCTGCCGTTGATAAATGGATTGAGGGGAAAGAGATCGTAAAAGCGATTGTCATTCCGGGTAAACTGGTGAATCTGGTCATCAAAGGGTAACTATGCGTCAGAGTATTTGGATCGTTGCACTTATCGTTTTTGCTGGATGCGGCTATGCGCCGGCATCTTATTATGCGAAAGCGGTTGTCGGTGAGAGTGTCAGCACGGAAGTGGCCATTTCGATGGAAGATCCGCAAAATACGGTGATTATAAAAGATGCTGTTGATACGGCGGTGATTACTAAATTCCGTACGACCTTGGTAGCTAAAAACAGCTCAACGACCCATTTAAAAATTTCGATTGCTTCGGTCGGATTTACTCCGTTGCGTTATGACATACACGGATACGTTACGACCTACCGTACGACGGTACGGATGCATATTGACCGTACTACCAATGAAAAAACAAGTGGATACGATACATCAGGGGTTTATGATTTTGATATCGAACCCAATGCGATTATTTCCGATCAAGCCCGTTTTGACGCGATTCGTTTGAGTGCGCAAAAAGCAATTGATGCCTTTATAGCTCAAATTGCGGCACAGGGTGCAAACTTGAGTAAAGGGTAAGCGATGACCATCAACCAAATTGTTCGTAATACGGTAGAAAAATTAAAAGCAGACGGCAAAGTATGGACTCCCGATATTTACGCGGAGACATTCTGCTCAGAAGCTAAGAAAGCGGGTGTTGTCGTCGAAGATTGCGGCGGGGTTGACCGCTATATGCCGTTGCTTGATAAAAAAATGTTGGATGAAGTGAAGCTCTACCGTGTCCGAACAACAGCGGAATTGATCCGATTTTTAATCTCTAAACTCAGTCGTCTCAACCCGAGCGTGGCATCGGAATTGGTAGAGCTTTTAAGTGCATTGGCTAAAAAAATGGCACAGAGCATCGATGTTCTCCATAATCCTGAAGCCTCTGCACTGGCGAAAAAAACCATTTCGATTTTAGAGATGCAAGGGGGAGCAACACAAATTGAGTTGCTTAAGCAGGCGTGGAGTAATTTCCTGAGTATTTACGACGATACGTTTTTGATGAAACTCTCCGCTTATACGGAAGTGGATTTAAATAATTTGAAAAAAACAATCGATGGACTCAATGTCTCATCGAATGACTCCTCTTCTACAGATTATTCGAAAATCACACAGCTGATTATTGCTTCATTGGTCCCTTCGATTGCCCCTAGCATGAACGATTATACGACACAACTTTCCCAAAAGCTGCAAGATAATGCTGCCTATATAACTTCGGAAGAGTGTGAAAAAGAGATAAAAACGGCAATTACGATGCGGATATCACTCGATAAACAAAGTGTCGAAGAGATGGTTAAAACACTGGACATCCTTCTCGAAAAACTCTCTTCGCAGCTTATTCAACTCATTGAGCGGAGTGAAAACTCGACGATAGAGATTCGTGAAGTTAAGCGTGATCTTGAATCGCTGGAAACGAATAAACCAAGTGATTTTAAATCAGCGCATAAACGGCTCTACTCGATAGCCAGTACGTTGGAAGAAAAAGTAGAAATTCTGAGTAAAGATTTGAAAGTGCACAATGATAATGTTGTGCAAATGGGGAAAAAGATTGCTACGTTAGAAGCAGAACTTGCCACGGCCACCCAAGCGTCAAGAGAAGATTTTTTGACGAAACTTTACAATAAACGGGCAATTGAAGAGCATCTGAGCATTAAAGAGGCGGAGTATGAGCGACACGGGCGGAGCTTTTGTGTAGCGATGCTTGATTTAGACCATTTTAAAGCGGTGAATGACACCTATGGGCATGAAGCGGGAGATGCGGTTTTAATGGCGTTTGCCAAGATTCTCAAAGATGAGGCGCGAACCAGCGACATCGTCGGTCGATACGGTGGGGAAGAGTTTTTGGCTATATTAGGGGATACCGATATGGCGGGCGCGAAAATATTTTGTGAAAAAGTACGCTCACACGTTGAATCAGCCCATTTTATGTATCAGAATCAGAGAATCGCAGTGACGGCAAGTATCGGGATTGCCCAGCGAAGTGACTACCCTTCGTTAAAAGGGGTAGTGAACGGAGCCGATGAGTGGCTTTACAGCGCTAAACGCAAAGGGCGAAACCGCGTCGAGCCGGCATGAATTTAGAGACATTTCTGGCTCAAAAGCCTCTGTTCTATGATGCAATCGATTATGAACGGTTTCCAAAAGCTTATAAGTCTCTTCGTAATCTACTTGTGCTCCCCAAGATTATCCATGTAGTAGGTACGAACGGTAAAGGTTCTACCGGACGCTTTCTTGCTACCGCTTTGCACCGCGCCGGAAAAAAAACGGGGCACTACACTTCTCCTCATATACGGGCATTCCATGAACGTATTTGGATTGATGGACGTGACATCGGCAATGCCGAATTAGAAAGGACGCATGAAAAATTGTCAGCCCTTTTGGCTCACGATACAGCTGAATCCCTTAGTTATTTTGAATATACCACCCTCCTTGCTATGGTGGCTTATGAAGGGTGCGAATATGTTGTCCTCGAAGCGGGTCTGGGGGGAGAACATGATGCGACGAATGTATTTGAGAAAGTACTGAGTGTTTTTACCCCGATTGATTCTGATCACAGTGCCTTTTTGGGCAATACCATCGAATCAATTGCTTCGACAAAACTGCGAAGCATGGAGGATAAAGCACTGCTCGCAGATCAAAAACATGCCGAGGTAGAGGCCATTGCCAAAGAAATAGCAAAAGAGAAGGGGTCTGCTCTTTATGGAGTACGGGAACTTTGTACCCCTGAAATTGCTAAATCGGCGTTGCATCTTGCCATAAAAAACAATCTCAGCGATTATTTGCGCGATAATTTGACCCTTGCTATGGCGGCGTATACCCTATTGGGATATGAAGTGGAGGAAGCGTTGTTTGACCAAGAAGCATTGTTCGGACGTCTAAGCCGTATCGCCCCTAATGTTACGCTTGATGTCGGACATAACGCTTTGGCGGCACAGGCGATTGCACAGAGTTATGCGGGGAAAAAAGTGACACTCATCTACAATACCTACGGCGACAAAGATTATCGGGAAATTTTGACCCTGTTGTCTCCTATAATAGAAAAAGTTGAAATTATCAATGTGGATGAGAATCGAATCGTACAGAGGGCGTTGCTCGAAGCAGTTTTGGATGATTTAGAAATACTATACGACGCGTTTGAGGGTGTCCGAGAGGATAAAGAGTATCTGGTTTTCGGCTCATTCAGTGTGGCGGAAGCGTTTTTAAAGAGGATGAATTTACGATAATGTCACAGGCACGATTTTACGAATATTTAAAAAACAATCCGAAGCATCGGGGTGACATTATCGTCTGTGAAGATGCCAAAGAGGCTTCGGAACTGTCTGATGTGTGTACCTTCTTAGGGATAGAGTCCCTGGTATTTCCTGATTTTCGTGCCGCCTATATGGACGACCTCCGTCCTTTTAGCGAAGAGTTATTTGCCCTTTTTGCAACGCTGCGCAGCTACTATGCCGCATCCAAAAAGCCGCTGGTTATTTCACCTCTTAAAACACTTCTCTTCCCCTTTCCGAACGCTTCGTTACTTCAAAGTGAGACCATCGAGTTCGCCTCCCGTATCGATTTAAAACTCTTCAAAGAGAAGTTGCAGCGGTGGGGATATACGTTTGTTGATATGGTTGAGATGGAGGGGGAGGCATCGCATCGCGGCGATATTTTTGATATTTTTATCCCTTCTCACCCTTCCCCTTACCGTATCAGCCTATTTGACGATGAAGTTGAAGAGATTAAAGCATTTAATGTCGAAACACAGCGGACAGAGAGTGAGGAATTAGCTTCCATTGAAGTAACGAGTGCCTTTTTCTCCCTTGATGAAGAGCAATTTAAACGGTTTGATAAGGCGATAAATTCCTGCGAGAGTGACAGTTTTGTCAAAGATATCGCCTCTTTGGGATTCTGGGTGATGGGGGATGAGGGGATCGATTTCCTTGAGGGAAAATCACTACGCCGTATCCGTGAGATGAAAAATGTTCTCGATGAAGCGTACGGACCCAATCAGCCTTTTCTCTCCCGAACACGTCTTGAAGCAGAGATAATACCGGAAGCGGAACATACCTCCGAACTGAGTGCCCCCAATATCGAGACCCTTCGAAGCGTCCATAAAAATAAAAAATTGACCCTTATTGCCGCAAGCGATACCCAGCTCAAAGCGGCCGAAATTTTTGATCTAAAAGGGATCGAAGTCAAAACATCGGGGATCGTTCTCAATTTGATCACACCGAATGAAATGATCGTCTCGCTGAACCGTCGTGAGAAAAAGCGCCGCCGCCGTAAAACCTCCATTTTGCTTGATGATTTGAAGGTGGGTGATTACGTCGTGCATGAAGAGTACGGGGTGGGAATTTTTGCAGGGATTGAACAGGCGGAGATCCTCGGCGGTATCAAAGATCTTGTTGTCATCAAATATATGGGGGATGACAAGCTGCTCCTTCCGGTCGAAAACCTCGACACGATCGACCGCTACATCGCTTCGGGTTCGCTTCCCGCACTGGATCGTTTGGGAAAAGGGAGTTTCGGCAAGCTCAAAGAGAGCGTCAAGGCGAGACTTTTTGAGATCGCCTCCGAGATCGTAGGGGTTGCGGCAAGCCGTGCCCTTATCAAAGCCGCTGTGATCCGTGTGGAGAGTTCAGACTTGCTCCGTTTTCAAGCGCATGCCGGATTTGACTATACCGCCGATCAGGCGAGCGCGATAGGCTCAATCGTCCGGGATCTTGCTTCGGGGCAGATTATGGATCGGCTTCTGAGCGGAGATGTCGGATTCGGAAAAACCGAAGTGGCGATGAACGCTATCTTCACCGCCGCACGCGGAGGATATCAGTCCCTTCTTGTCGTTCCGACGACGCTGCTGAGCTCTCAGCATTACCGCTCCCTCAAAGAGCGTTTTGAGAATTTCGGGATCCGTGTCGCCAAGCTCGACCGTTTCGTCAGCACCAAAGAGAAAACGGCGATTCTCAAAGCCCTTTCATCGGGCGAGCTCGATTGTGTTGTCGGCACCCATGCCCTCTTTGGGGTGAGCTGTGCGAAGCTCGGGTTGGTCATTATCGACGAAGAGCATAAATTCGGGGTGAAGCAAAAAGAGAAACTTAAATCTTTGTATGAAAATGTCCATCTCCTCTCTATGAGTGCGACCCCGATTCCGCGCAGTCTTAATCAAGCGCTCAGCTCAATCAAAACGATGTCTGAACTTCTCACCCCTCCAAGCGAGCGCTTAGGGGTACGGACGTTTGTCAAAAACTACGATGAGAAGCTGATCAAAGAGGTGATCTTGCGCGAATTGCGCCGAGGAGGACAGCTCTTTTACGTTCATAACTCGATCGATTCGATGGTGATAAAATCGGGCGAGCTCAAAGCAATTCTCCCCGATTTGCGGATTTTGATCCTCCACTCGCAGATCAGTGCCAGCCAAACGGAAGAGGAGCTTGAAAAATTTGCCAATCGTGAATACGATGTCCTCTTGGCCACCTCGATCATCGAATCGGGAATTCATATGCCTACCGTCAACACGATGATCATCGACGGGGCTGACCGTTTCGGGATGGCCGATCTGCATCAGCTGCGCGGTCGTGTCGGTCGGGGGCATATTGAGGGGTATGCCTACTTTATCGTCGATGATAAAGATCACCTCACCGAAGAGGCGAAAAAACGGCTTGTCGCTCTTGAATCGAACTCCTTTTTGGGGAGCGGCTCGATGCTCGCTTATCATGACCTCGAAATTCGCGGCGGCGGGAATCTCGTCGGAGATGCCCAAAGCGGCCATATCAAAAATATCGGGTATGCCCTTTATCTTCGGATGCTTGAAGATGCAATCAAAATTCTTACGAACCAAACAACGGCAGTTCGGGCAAAGGTCGATATCAAACTCACGGTCAGTGCCTTTATCAGCGATGAGGTGGTGAGTGAAGACCGTTTACGTCTTGAACTCTATCGCCGTCTCAGCCATTGTGAAAGTCCGAGTGATATTTATGAAATCGAAGAAGAGGTAAACGACCGTTTCGGTAAACCCGATATGCCGACGAAGCAGTTTTTTGAGATTATGGTCATTAAGCTCTTGTGTATCGAGAAAAACATCAAGATGGTGAGCAACTACAACCAAAATATCACGATTGAATATCAAAGCGGAGTCAAAGAGACATTACAGAGTAAAAGTAAAGATGATGATGATCTGATTGGTACGGTTTTGCATTACCTGCGCAGTGTAAAGCCAAAAGGGATTTCATGAGTTTTTGTTCATATTACGATACCCATCAATGCCGTTCGTGCGGATGGATTGACTTTCATTACGCAGAGCAGTTGAAGCAAAAAAATGATCACCTCCAGCTTCTTTTGAAACCGTTTAAACCGCAAGAGTGGTTACACCCTTCTCAAAGTCCTCTGAAAGGCTTTCGGAATAAAGCAAAGATGGTTGCCTCCCCAAGTGCGGCAGGGGTTGTATTGGGTCTTTCGGATGAAGTGAGTCTCATCGGCTGTCCGTTATATGATATTTCGATGCAGCGTGTGTTGGAACAGACGCAACAGTGGTTAAGAGAGATCGGGATCAAAGCATACGACGTCAAGGCGAAAAAAGGGGAGCTGAAATACGTACTCCTCACCCGAAGTACACACGACGGTTCGATGATGCTCCGTTTCGTCCTCCGCTCGCACGGTGTGATTCCGCGATTGAAACGGGGGTTGGATGCGTTGATTGCTGTCTCTGCGGAGATAAAAGTGGTCACGGTGAATATCCAGCCGGTACATATGGCGATTATGGAGGGGGATGAAGAGCTATTTTTGAGTGAGCAGACCCGTCTTGAAGAGCAATTTAACGGCGTCCCTCTCTTTATACGTCCCAAAAGCTTTTTTCAAACCAATCCGAGTGTTGCCGAAAAACTTTACAAAACAGCCGCAGAGTGGGTAAATGAGAGTGCTCCGAAAACGGTATGGGATCTTTTTTGCGGAGTAGGGGGATTCGGTTTGCACTGCGCCGCAGAAGATCGGACGATAGTGGGGATCGAGATCGAGCCCGAAGCGATAGCGTGCGCCCGTGATTCGGCAGAGAAAATCGGTTTTAAGGGGCTAAGTTTTGAAGCATTGGATGCGGCGAGTTTTACCCTCAACACCGCTAAAAAGCCGGATGTATTGATTGTAAATCCTCCGCGTCGGGGACTGGGCGAGCAATTATGCAAATGGATTGAAAAAATAACCCCCGCAGAGGTGATGTATTCAAGCTGCAACGCTGTAAGTCTGGTAAAAGATCTGGAAAAACTAACGTCGTATGAGATTGCGAGAGTGCAGCTGTTTGATATGTTTGCCCATACGGAACATTATGAAGTTCTCGTTCATTTGAAGAAGCGGTAAGTACCGTTTAGCTTTTCCCCCAGCTGATAATAAAAGTTGTCCCCTTATAAATTTCGGAATTGACCACTACCTTCAGGTCATATTCTTGAGAAATCATCTGAATAATATTAAGTCCGATTCCGAACCCTCCGTTGGCTTCATCAAAGCGGGTATAGCGGTCGAAGATTTGCGCTATTTTATCATTGGAGATTCCGATTCCCGTATCTCTGACGCTCAACGAGTGATCGGTGAGGGCAATGTGTATCTCTCCGGCGGGTTTGTTATATTTAATCGCATTGGAAAGGAGATTATCGATGATACGGATCATTTTTTCACGATCCATGAGGAGAATCGCGGGGTAAAGATCGGTATGGATGGAAATTTTTTTGGCTTCGGCGAGAGGGCGAAAATACTCTACCCGCTCTTCCAACAGTGCTGTCAAATCGTTGGGGACGTCATTATTCTTATTGTTCTCGTACATCATCAGAAAAGTAAGATCATTGTAGAGATTGGAGATCGTTCGTGAGGCCACGGTGATCCGATTGATCTGTTTGAGCTGTTTGGTATCGAGGTGCTCTTTATTCAGCTGCTCAATACTCATCGTAATAACCGAGAGGGGGGTATTGAGCTCATGGGTCGTATCCCGGATAAAACGATCCAGCTGTGCAATGGTGTCACGCAGAGGGTGGAGAAAAAGTTTGGATAGGGCATAGATGACGATCGATAAAAAGAAAATTGAGAAAACAAGAAAGAGATAAATACTCTTACGGGTCCGTTCCAATTCGGCATCGATGGTATGGGCTTGAATAACGATGTATCGAACCTGTTTGAGATATTTTAGTTCTAGCGCATCGATATAATAGTAGTGATGGCGGTATTCAAAAAATCCGGTACGAAAGGGAAAGGAGAGATCGGTTTTAGAGAGGTAGATCGCCTTTTTGTCTTCGGTAAGAAATCCGACTTCAAAACGGGGGTCTTTGCTCAAATGTCCTTTGAGTTCGGAGATATTTTTGGAGGGATAGATGTGATGCTGTATATTCCCTGAGTAATAGAGAACCGAATTGTGGCGCACTTCCTGAAAGATATTTTTTTGGTAGACGTAATACATTGTCGAGATAATGAGGAGAAATATCGTATTTAGGACGACGAACAGCGATACAAAGCGGATAAGGGATTTGCGTTCAGGTCCGTGCAATGCAGTATCCTTGACCCCGAATATTGAGGATTGTCTCTTTTCCCAGATGTTTGCGCAAATTTTTGATATGGGTACGGAGGCTCTCTTCGGTGGCCTCTTCTTGAAAATCCCATGCCGATTCGAGGAGGATTTGGGAGCTGATAATATCATCCGGATGGGATAAGAGTATTTTGAGGATTTTTGCCTCTTTGCGGGCAAGAACAATCTCTTGGCCGTTTTGGAACAGACGACCGAGTTTAGGATCAAATACAACATCATCCCTGATAGCGACCAAATCTTGGGTGCTCATGGCACCCGAGCGTTTAATGAGCGCTTTGATCCGCAGTTCCAGTTCTTTGAGCTCAAAGGGTTTTTTGAGATAATCATCACACCCTGAATCATATGCCGTGGAGAGATCCTCGATACTGCTCAAAGAGGTCATGAATATGGCAGGGGCAAATTTGTTGGCATCTCTGAGGGTACGCAGCACATCAAAACCGTTATGATAAGGGACTTTTACATCAAATAAAAACAGGTCAAACGACTGCTCATATCCGATATCGAGTGCCGCTTCCCCATCGTACACACAGGTAACATCGTACCCCTGTTCACTTAAAAACTCTTCAATAATATCCGAGAGGGTCGGATCGTCTTCGAGGAAGAGTATCCGCAATGCAAGGGGCAATTTGTTTTTTGGCATGATCTCTCCTCGCTAAATTTTCCTAATTATAGAACAAATGGGTTAATGATAAATCTCCCCTGAGGCATCGAGAGCGGTGAGATAAAGACGTACGTCAAATTCGAGCTGATGATACGAGGGTTCGATATGGGTACAGAGGGAGTAAAACGCTTTGTTATGCTCTTTTTCTTTGAGATGTGCCAGCTCGTGGGTAACGATCATCCGCAAAAAAGGCTCGGGCACTTTTTTAAAGAGATGGGATATCCGTATTTCGTTTTTGGACTTTAGTTTCCCCCCTTGCACCCGAGAGACAAAGGTGTGCGTTCCGAGTGCGGATTGGAGATCCCGGATTTTGGTGTCATAAAGCACTTTGGCTATCGGTGAAGCATTGCGCAGATGGGTGTTTTTTAACACTATCACGTAGTCATACAGTGCTTTATCGGTTGAGTAAGTGTGGGTGTCGGGATAGCGCGAGAGGAGATACTCGCCGAGTTTGTTTTGGTGTACCAACGCTGTTATCTGCGTTTTAACCGTCTCATTATAACCGTTGATGTATTTTAGCATGTGAAATAATACAAAAGTATTGTTTAGGTACACTTTCGAATCGCTATTGTTATAATAGAAAGGTTCGGGATGGAACATCAAAAGATCGATGAACTTGTTGCCAAGATCAAAGCACTCGAATCCGAACTGGAAGCGGAACTCCATCAGGAGTATGAGCAATTCACCTGTGAGATAACGAAGAAACGCGAAGAGATACTTGCCTCGTATCGGAAAGAGCGTCAGGGGTTGCTCCGCTATTTGGCAACAGCACCGATGTTGCATCTGTTGAGTGCTCCGGTGATTTGGTCGGTTTTGATCCCTGCATTGATTTTGGATGCTTTTGTGTCGCTCTATCAGTGGGTATGTTTTCCGATTTACAAAATCACCAAAGTCAAACGGAGCGATTATATGATCATCGACCGTCATCGACTGGCATATCTAAACAGCATTGAAAAACTCAATTGCCTTTACTGCAGCTATTTCAACGGTCTTATGGGCTATATTTCCGAAATTGCCGGTCGAACCGAACAATATTGGTGTCCGATACGCCACGCCTCGCGGGTTAAATCGATGCACAGCAATTATAAAAAATTCTTCGATTACGGAGACAGTGAGAACTTTCGTCAGAGAAGTGCAGAGCTTAGAGAGGATCTCAAAGAGGAGAAAGAGTGAAAATAGCGTTTATAGGAGATGTGGTCGGCCGTCCGGGTCGGGTCATGATTAAAGAGCATGTGATGAGACTACGACGGGAGTATGGAATCGATTTCGTCATCGCCAACTACGAAAATGCTTCCCACGGATTCGGTCTCACCGTCAAAAATGCCCATGAACTGTTTGAGAGCGGGATCGATGTGATGAGCGGCGGGAACCACACGTGGGACAAAAAAGATATTATCCTGTTGATGGAGACTTTTCCGCTGTTGCGCCCCCACAACTATCCTGCGGGAGTACCGGGGAGCGGATGCCGTATCTTTGAAGTGGCAGGAGAAAAACTCGCCGTCCTCAACATCATGGGGCACTACGGTATGCCCTATGTTGATAACGCTTTCCGATGCGCACGTGACACCGTCGCACAACTAAAAGAAGAGGGGATTGAGCATATTTTCCTCGATTTCCACGCCGAAGCGAGCAGTGAGAAGCGTGCGATGATGATGTTGCTCCAAGGAAGCGTGAGCGGACTCATAGGTACCCACACCCATGTCGGAAGCGATGATCTCCAAATTGTACAAGGGACGGCCTATCTCAGCGATATCGGACTCAGCGGCTGCCGTGACAACGTCATCGGGATGGATGCCAATGTTCCGTTAGAGAGATTTCTCACCGGTGTTGCAGGACGGTTCGAAGTCCCCGAAAAATGCCGAAAAATCCTCCAAATCGCCATTATGAATCTCGAAGAGGGGAAATGCACCGAAGCGTTTAAACTCAAAATCTTCGATGACGGTCGCATCATCCGAACCGATGCGTGGATCGAGGAATAAGTGGAACTCACCGATTCTTTTGACCTTTTTAGTGCATTAGAACGTCTTAAACTGTTAGAAAACTCTCCGCCGCTGTGGTGGCCTGCTTATGGAACCTTTGAAGTTGTTATCGGTGCCATCCTCACCCAAAATACCCAGTGGACACGGGTCGAAATCTCCCTCGAAAATCTCCGTCAAAATCACTTGTTACATCCACGCCTCCTTTGTGATACCGATACTGAAACCCTTATGGAACTAATCCGTCCCAGCGGATTGTTTAAAGCCAAAGCCCAAACCCTGATCTGTCTAAGCCGTGCAATTGTAGAAGATTTCGGCAGTTTCGAGACGTTTGCCCATATCGTGGATCGCGAGTGGCTATTGTCTCAAAAAGGGATCGGTCCCGAAACAGCCGACTCGATACTCTGCTACGCCTGCGCCCGTCCCACGATGGTCGTGGACAGTTACACGGCACGACTGTTAAACGCGTTCGGATATGAGTTCGAGAGTTATGACGAGCTGAAGGAGTGGTGCGAAGCGGGAGTGAGAGGTTATTTCGATACCGTTCAGCTCCCTGCCGCGTTTGCGCGGTTTCATGGGATGATTGTGGAGTATGTGAAGAGGAATAGTAAGGGGAAAAAGATTAATATAATATTTTAATAGTAAAATTGTTTTTTTATATAGAAAGGGTATATATGAAATACGTTTTAATTGTGTTAATGATCAATTCGTTGCTCAATGCTGCAAGTTTTGATTGTAATCATGCGACAACTATCATTGAAAAAAATATTTGCAGTAATGAAGAACTGTCACAACTTGATTCAAAAATGGATATATTATATAAATCTTTTACAAGTGATTTGAATAATGACAAAAAAGAATTTATAAAAAGCCAGATGCATTGGCTGAAAAATGTTCGTAATAAAGATAATAGTGTAGAGGGACTTTTATCATCTTATAAAGCAAGAGTAACTTTTTTAGAATTGAATTTGAGAAGGATTTCTTGGGGATTTTCTATTTTAACAAAACATGATTATGAAATGGAACGTTTTGTGGTTATTTCTAAAGAACCAAATGAAAGACTAAATTCTTTTAATAAATCAATTCGAGAAATAGGTAATGAAAATAGTGAAGTTTTAGATTGTGATACATTGGTATTAGTAAGTGTTGGTACAGTCCATGGAAATAATAGTTATGGTGGATTTTGTTCTGTTAAAAGAAATAAGAAGATTTCTTCAGTTATGATTTGCGATGATGATATGATTGGGCATTTCAAAATAGTAGATCAAAATAGCTCTTCATTGTATGAGTTGGGAGAATTTACTTATAAAAATTGTTTTGGAGGTTAATGTTTTCTCGTTCCCGCTTTCAAAGTGGGACGGCAGACTTCTAAAACACCTCTTTAACCCGTCCCACTTCCCCGCTCATAAGTCGCACTTTGATCCCGTGCGGATGATTCGGTGATTTGGTGAGGATGTCGCGGACAACCCCTTCGGTAAGTCTTCCCGTCGATTGATCCTCTTTGAGGACGATGCTCACCCGTTTGCCTGACATGATATTTTTCCGTTCTTTGCCGTCCATTGTATCTCCTTAGTTGAGTAGTGTTAGTAATTCGTCGAGCGTTTTGATCCGATGCGCTGCCGCACTGAAATCGTGTTTTTCGGTAAATCGGTTGTGGACAATGACGCACTCGATCCCTGCCGCAACGGCGGAACGTAGTCCCCGCTCCGAATCCTCGACGATGATTGTTTCGTGTTTCTCTCCCCCAAGACGCTCCAATCCTAAGAGATACGGATCGGGGTAGGGTTTGGCACGGGGGTATTCTCCGCTGCAGAGGACGAAGTCCATATAATCAACGATTCCTCGTGAAGCATGGATGAGGTCGAAATCGCATCGGAGCGCCGAGGTGACGATTCCCATCCGATAACGCCCTGAGAGCTCGGCGAGTACCTCTTTGACACTGGGGATAGCGATCTCCTCGGTGCGAAGATAGTGCTGATAGCGTTCGTTTCGGAGGGTGCGCCATTTGTCGGTTTCGCTGATCGGTACTCCCGATTCTTCAGCGATCAAAAAGGCACTCTCTCCCGCGATCATGATGTCGCGGTAGCGATCCTCGCTTAGATGAAACCCCTTGGAGCTTAATATCTCGGCGCTGGCAGTGTAGTACCAGTGCTCGGTATCGACGAGGACACCGTCATTGTCAAAAAGGATCTGTTTTTTCAACAGGCTAACACTTCGATAACATCTTGTCCCTTGGGAACGAGGCAGAGGAAGCTGTAGGTGTCGTCACCGAGTGTCTTATAGCTATGGGGAACGCCTGCAGGGATGAGGAGAATATCTCCCTCACCCGCTTCAATCGTTTTATCTCCGATGACGACTTCTGCCCGTCCGCTAAGAACATACTGCTCATGCTCTACCGTGTTGGTGTGCAGGGGCATATGACCTCCTGCATCGATAGTGAAATTGCGCATGGCGAAGTTGGGGGATTCGTCGGCCGAGAGGAGCATTTTCATACTTACACCCTTACCCGCTTTTTGGGGAGTCGGTTCAATGGTATCGATTTTTTTGTGGATGAACATAAGAGCCTCGCATATTGTTAATGCGTTAGATTAACATATTAACAATATGGGGGAGTTAAAGAGAGGCGATCAATCTCGAAGATTGAGCCAAGAGGGGGGATTGTCAAAGCACAATTCGCTTTCGTGCCAGTCATTTTTTTCACCGTGTCGAGCGTGAAGTTTTCCATCGATAAGATGGTATTGTAATCCGGTGACATTGCTGGTGAGTTTTTTACCATGCTTGAGGGCGTCTAAAACGGCTTCTCTGCTTTCCATTGCGGTATCCTTTAAAATCGGTATCGATTACGTGTGAAAGAGGGTGGAACGTTGATGCTAATACTGTCGAGGTGGTGCTGGAGATAGGAGGAATTCTTTTAAAACACTCTAGAGTATCTTAAAAGAACTGTTTAAAGAGGTGGGCAGAATAAATTCTGCCCAAGCGGAGAGTTACAGTGCTGTAACGTTTTCTGCTTGTGGACCTTTATCACCTTGACCTACTGTGTAAGTCACTTTTTGACCTTCGTCAAGAGAAACACGGCCATAACCAGTGCTGTTGATTTGACGGAAATGTACGAATACATCTTTTCCGCCGTTATCTTGTTGGATAAATCCAAAACCTTTTTCGCTGTTGAACCATTTAACTGTTCCGTTTAGTACTTCTGCCATAATAGACCCTTTTTGTTGTTATACACTTCGTTGCCAAAGTGGTCGAAAATATAAAGTGGAGTATTCTTATGGTAGATCGTACTGTTAACTAAAAGGTCTTCAATAAAAAGCAAACCAAAGATGAAACTCTAAATCATCTTTCAATACCCGTATTATACCTGAAAAAAAACTTAATAGCAAGCTTTTTAGTTAAACCTTTGATTGTACGGTAATTTTTGTCGCTTCAAACAGTTCCGCCGCTTTGACAATCATCGGTTCTTTGAGGACATCGGAGCCGTCAAACTCTTTGATACTGGTTTCGTCGCACTGGCTGACGCAGCTTCCTACCCCGATTTCAGCCTCTTCGACCATCGAGTCTGTTACGTCACTCGGAACCTCTACCGGCTCGGGAGGAGGAGGGGTTTTGGTGCATCCTTGCGATCGGATTTGCGTTTCGATGCCGTAGACTTCGCGGACGAATTGACGGATAATGCCGAAGCTGTTTTTGAGGAGCTCTTTATCCTCCCCCTCGGCACAGCTCTCCCACGTGAGGGTAGGCTCTTCATAGGATAGAAAGGTGACGTTGCTCTCAAAACATCTTCCCAAATCAATACTGCGGTCACGAATACGCTCACAAAGCTGTTCAAAGGGTGATTTGAGCGGAACACTCTGTGTTACATGGATATGCATCGGTTCCGGAGCCGGGGCTTTAATCGGAGTTTCATGGTGCGGCGTGCGTGATTCGAGCGATTCGATCATCTCATCTATCTCTTTGATTTTCAACGCTTCGATCATTTTAAAAAGGGCGAGAGCAATGACAAATCCGCCGTCTGCATTGATGGCAAAAAGGGCTTTTGCATCGCTGAGTATTCGAAAAAACCGCTCAATAACAAGAGGGCTGAACCGATGATCGCTCTCATAGAGGCGCTCTTTGAGGTAGGCGATCAGCTCATCGACCACCATCTCCGCTTCATAGGCTTCAAGCTCTTTGAGCATGAGAGTCAATGCATGACGATCTTTGGTAAATACCGATTCAAAAAGGGTGTCGATATAGGCGGGATCGAGTAATCCCAGCATATCGGCGACGGTTTTCACATCGACGAACCCTTTGGAGTAGATGATCGCCTGATCGAGGAGGGTGAGGGTGTCACGCAGACTTCCTGAACCGCTCCGTGCCAAAATATCGAGGGCTTCGTTTTGAAACTCGATTTTTTCCAAATGGAGGATATGGGTTAAATGATGGACGATGTTCGGGTGGCTGATCCGTTTAAAACGGAAATGCTGCGTCCGGCTCAAAATGGTGGGAGGGAGTTTGAGCGGATCGGTGGTCGCAAGGATAAACTTCACATACGACGGCGGCTCTTCGAGGGTTTTAAGGAGGGCATTATGCGCCTCTTTGGTAAGCATGTGTACTTCATCGATGATAAAGATTTTCACGTTTGCGCTGGCCGGGCGGTATTTGGTATGCTCAATCAAATCGCGGATGTCGTCGATTTTACGGCTTGATGCGGCGTCCATTTCGATGATATCGATATGCCGCCCCTCATTCGCCATCACACAGTGGCTGCATACCTCGCAGGGTGCGGAGGTGGGGCCGTTTTCGCAGATGAGTGATTTGGCAAAAATCCGCGCCGTCGAGGTTTTACCCGAACCGCGCAATCCGGAGAAAAGGTAAGCGTGCGAAAGTCGTCCGGTATCGAGAGCGAGGGAGAGGGTTTGAGAGATACTCTCCTGGCCGATGAGCTCTTCGAAACGACGAGGCCGATATTTTAAGGCTAAAACCTCAGATGCGCTCATAATGTCTCTCCTAACCATATTTTGGCGGTACGACGAAGCCCCTCCGGATTTTCAGAGGCGAAAAATTTGCATTCGGTATGCTCATAACGTGTCGTAAAATCGTAATGCTTCTCCAGATATTCGACGATTGCTTCACCCGAATGGATGAGGGTGCTTTTCCCTTCGAAATAACGGTCAATGGCTCCGGAGACAAGGGGGAAGTGGGTACATCCGAGGATAATAGCATCGGGAGTTGTGTTTAAGTCACCAAAATAATGGTGCAAAACGCTCTCAAGGACTTCCCCCTCATACAACCCCTCTTCAACGAGGGGGACGAGAAGCCCCGTCGCTTTTGCATTGAGGTTTTGATAGCCCAACTCGTTAAGCCCTTTTTCATACGCTCCCGATTTAACGGTTGCTTTGGTTCCGAGGATAAGGATAGAGGCGTCGGTATCGGGAATGGCATTTTTAAGAGCCAATACACCCGGGTCAACCACGCCGATCACGTCGTATTCACTGTGAAGACGCATTTCATCAAGGGCATATGCGCTGACGGTATTGCAGGCGGTGATGAGTAAATCAATATCAAAGTTTTTGAAAAATTCGAGGGCTTCGAGGGAATATCGGATGATGGTGTTTTGATCTTTGACCCCGTACGGGACGCGGGCGGTATCGCCGAAATAGATGATCTCTTCGAAAAGTTTGTGTTCCAGCAGAGACTTGACAACGCTCAAGCCTCCGACACCGCTATCAAAGACTCCGACTCTCATTGCTTTAGCCGTCGTTCATGCTATCGAGAAACTCGATATTGCTTTTGCTTTTGAGCATCGTGTTGTAGAGGAATTTCAATGCTTCGACTTCGTCTTCTTGTTTATGCAGCATCGAGCGAAGTACAAATACTTTTTGGAGTACATCCGGTCCCAAAAGGAGCTCCTCTTTACGGGTTCCCGATTTGAGGATATCAATGGCCGGGAAGATACGGCGATCGGAGATTTTGCGGCTGAGGACGACTTCGGAGTTACCGGTCCCTTTGAACTCTTCGAAAATAACTTCGTCCATACGGCTTCCCGTATCGACAAGGGCGGTAGCGATAATCGTGAGACTTCCGCCGTTTTCGATGTTACGTGCCGCACCGAAGAAACGTTTCGGTTTGTGCAGAGCGTTGGCATCAACTCCCCCTGAGAGGACTTTTCCTGAGCTTGGGGTGACGGTATTATAGGCACGGGCAAGTCGGGTGATCGAGTCGAGGAGGATCACGACGTCTTTGCCGAGCTCAACGCGCCGTTTTGCACGCTCAATTACCATTTCGGCTACTTTGACGTGATTTTTTGCCGGTTCATCGAACGTAGAGCTGTAGACTTCCCCTTTGACGGAGCGCTCCATGTCGGTTACCTCTTCGGGGCGTTCATCGACGAGAAGAACCATCAGCTCTACTTCGGGGTGGTTGCTGGTGACCCCGTGGGCAATCTCTTTCATGAGCTCTGTTTTACCCGAACGTGGAGGAGCGACGATAAGCCCGCGCTGCCCTTTACCGATCGGAGAAAACAGATCCATCATACGGCCGGTCAGTTTGGTCGGCTGGTATTCGAGTTTGATCTGCTCTAGGGCATAGAGCGGGGTAAGGTTTTCGAAGAGGGGACGTTTTTTAGACTCTTCAGGTGGGAGGTAGTTGATCGCTTCGACTTTGAGGAGGGCGTAATAGCGCTCCTGATCTTTGGGCGCACGTACTTGACCCGTAACGATATCCCCGTTACGAAGGGCAAAGCGGCGGATTTGAGTACTGGAAACATACGCATCGTGTAATGAGTCGCTAAAGCTTTGATCCACGGCACGTAAAAATCCGTAACCGTCTTGCATAATCTCCAAAATTCCCGTAAAGAGGATGAATCCCCCTTGCTGTACTTGGGTTTTGAGAATTTCGAAAATGAGATCTTGACGTTTCAGCTCATTCGGGTCTTCGATGTTCAGAGAGGTAGCAATCTCTAATAGATCTTCAAGCTTTTTAGTCCGAAGTGCTTCAATAGTAAACCCTTCTACAGGGATGTGGGTACGGTTTTTCGAGTTGTTTCGAGGGGTTTTTGAGGTTTCGCTCATTCGTGAAATGCCTTAAAGTGTGTGGATTTAATCGGCGAGATTTGGGTGAGATGTCATTGACAGGTCATTATGTTTGTTAGCGACATTATAAACTATCGCTTGGCGGGTTGTCAAGGATGGAAAAAGTGTGAACGGTTTTTGCTATAATTGAGTTCAAGTAATAAAAAAAACATATTTTGAAAAAGGTTTCATTTGTTCGATTTTTTAAAAAAGAAAACCGAAGTCATCATCGAAGTTGAGACGGTTGTAGAAACTCCCAAAGATTTTACCAATTCGATCGGGATGGAGTTTGTTTACATCGATGGCGGAGAATTTACGATGGGGCGAAACCCTCAGCATAATGAGGGGGGTGATGTCGAGTCCCCTCACCACTCCGTCACATTGGGAGGATTTTGGATTGCCAAATACCCTGTTACGCAGGAACAATATTTCAAACTGACCCGCGTAAACCCCTCCTATTTTAAAAACGACAAAGTGGAAGAGGAGAGCTCTCGCCGCCATCCGGTCGAGCAGGTGAGTTGGTTTGATGCTAAAGCGTTTGTTGAATTACTCAATCGTTATGAGGGAAAAAGCCGTCTTTATGCGCTCCCTACCGAATCGCAATGGGAATATGTGGTCAAAGCGGGGGGAAATACCCGTTTTACCTTCGGCGATTCCGAAGCACTGTTGGACGATTACGCGATTTACGAATACAGCTCTAACGGTCGCACAGGTGTTGTAGGGGGAAAAATTCCTAACCGTCTCGGTATTTATGATTTGATCGGCAATGTATGGGAGTGGTGTGAGGATGACTTTTTTGCCAATTATATAGGCTCACCGATCGACGGTTCCCCTCGGATCGGTGGAAGCGAGGGGGAGTCGTTTAAAGTACGGCGCGGCGGAAGCTACAAAACGGGGTATATGTGTTTGCGTAGCTCATTTCGCGGTTACTCACGCCCCGATTTTGTCTCTAATGATCTTGGGTTTAGACTTGTGATTAACGGGAATCCGCTTCAATAAACTCTCCGCTCTCGTAGAGCCATTTTCCTTCAACCTTCAAAAAGCGGCTTTTCTCGATGAGAGAGCCTATATCGAGTATCGCTTCAAACGTCACATACGAGACCTCTTCTCCATCACTATATTCACGGATATTCAACCCTAAAAAACGGGTGTTTTGAGAGAAATCCAGGATGCTCTTTTTCCACTCCTCTTTATTTCCCGTGTAATCGGAGTTATTGGGATGGGTAGTCGCCATAATGTAATCGGATAGATTAAGGGCGAAAGCACTGTATCGCGAACGCATCAGTTTTTGTGCGTCGGAGGGGAGTATCCCTTTGTGATAGGGGTGACAGCACTGCTTGTATTTTTTGCCGCTGTGACACGGGCAAAGTGTATTGGGTGATAGTTTCATAACCGTATAATAATTCAATAACACTTATTTTTGTTAATCAGGATGACATAAGTGTGAAGTATGTACTCTATAGTGCAAAGAAAATCAAGGTTGTGATTATGTCTTATTATATTTGGCTTATTTTGGGGGTCGCGGCTCTTGTTGTTGAGATGCTGTTGCCGACCTTTTTCGCGATGTTTGCCGGGGTGGGATTTTTAGCTGCCGCCGCCGTGGCTTTTTTACTCCCTTCATCTCTTTTCGCACAGGTGCTGATTGCATCGTTGTTTATGATTATCGGAGCTATTGTCTTTCAAAAACGACGTATCGGTAAGGATGATCAAGACCCCGTCGGAACGCATAATGAATTTGTAGGGATAAAAGGGGTGAGTTTGATGTCATTGTCTCCCAATAGTGAAGGGGAAGTGGAGCTGTATGAACCTGTGGTGGGTTCACGGCGTTGGTTGGCCCTTTCGCAAAGTGGGAAAATAGATCCGCATGTTGAGATTCAGATCGTTCAACTTCGCGGTAATACCTTGATCGTAGAAAAAATTTAAAAGGATTTCATATGGACGTAAGTATTCTTTTCTCGTTAGTCTTAGTTGTCGCGGTCGTGTATAGCCTCTCACAAATGGTACGGATCGTTCCACAAGGGGAAGAATGGGTTGTCGAGCGGCTGGGTAAATACCATACGACTCTGTTACCGGGGCTCCATCTACTTATCCCCATTGTTGATATTGTTGCCTACAAAATTGTGACGAAAGAGTTGATTCAGCAAACCCGCGAGCAAGAGGTCATTACCAAAGACAACGCCGTTGTTATCATCAGTGCCGTCGTCTTTTACCGGGTGACCGATCCGGGAAAAGCGTCGTACTCGATCAGCAATTTTGAGAGCGCGGTTGCCAACATGACCATGACGACATTACGTGCCGTGATCGGGGGGATGACCCTCAATGAATCCCTCTCGCAACGTGATGTGATCAAAGCGGAAGTTGCGGGGAAAATCCGCGATTCATTGAGCGGATGGGGGCTGACGCTGGGTAATCTGGAAGTCCAAGATATCCGTCCTAGCCCGAATCTTCAAGAGGCAATGGAGCGTCAAGCGGCGGCAGATCGTGAGCGTGAAGCGGCGATTTTGATCGCGGATGGGCAAAGACGAGCCGCCATAGCTCAGGCCGAAGGGCAGAAACAGTCGGTTATTTTGCAGGCGGAAGGGAGACTGGAAGCGGCAAAACTTGAGGCACAGGCAAAAGTGGAGCTGGCAGAGGGTGATCGCAAGTCAATGGTGGTAATCGCACAAGGGTTTGTAGGGGGAGAAGCATCTCCTCACTATCTTCTTGCTCAACGTTATATCGACAGTGTGAAAAATTTGAGTGAATCAGCAAACGCTAAAGTGGTATTCATGCCTGCCGATTGGCAGCAAAGCTTGACGGGTGCAGTCGGAGCATTAGGGTATTTGGGTACAGCTTTAGGTGAGAAAAAATAGGGCAATCTGCCATTTTCTTTAGCTGCTAAGGGGAAATTGTTATAATGGCTAAAAAAGTTGACACTCATGATAATTGAAATTCTTCTCCCTTTAGCCCTTGTAGCGGCTTTGGTAGCCACAGGAGCGTGGATTCGCTCCCGTCAGGAACTCTCCGTCCTCCAGTCTCAATCCATTCAACTTCAAGAGATGCTGAACAACGAGCATACGCTACGACTTGAATCTCAAAGCAAACTGGAAACACAACGGAGCGAATACCATACTCTTGAGCGCGATTTTGCAGTGCTTCACACAAGGCACGAAGAGTCGGCGCGTGCGTTTGAGGAGAAGATTCGTCTGCTCGATGAAGCGAAACTGCAAATGAAAGTACAGTTTGAGCAGTTGGCGTCACAGATTTTTGAACAAAAAGCGAAAACCTTTGATGAAGCGCATACCAAAGGGCTTGATCTGCTCCTCAAACCGTTCCGCGAACAAATTACCCAATTTGCGACCCAGAGCAAAGAGCAGTTTATTCACGATGCGAAAGAGCGCCAAAGCATCAAAGACGAAATTCTCCGCCTCAAAACCCTCAACGAACGCCTTAGCCAAGATGCGATCAATCTTACCCAAGCACTTAAAGGGGAGAACAAGACTCAGGGGAACTGGGGAGAGATCGTGTTGGAACGTATTTTAGAGGAGTCGGGGCTGCGTGAGGGGCATGAGTATGAAACCCAAAATACCTACAGCGATGAAGAGGGGAAAAAATTTCGCCCCGATGTCATCGTCCATCTGCCGCAAAACAAAGATATCATTATCGACTCGAAAGTCTCTCTGGTCGCGTACGATGCATTTATCCGAGCCGAAAACGACGAAGAGCGTGCCCATGCACTCAAACAACATCTTCTTTCGATCCATGCCCATATAAAAGGGCTCAGCGGCAAGCGGTACGAACAGCTCAGCGGCGTACGGACACTTGATTTCGTCCTCCTCTTCATGCCGATCGAGGGGGCATTCTTACTCGCGTTGGAACAAGACAACACCTTCTTCAAAACAGCGTATGAGCAAAATATCGTCGTTGTCTCTCCTTCAACATTGCTTGTAACCCTTCGCACGATCGAGCATATATGGAGAAGTGAGTATCAAGAACGTAATGCTAAAGCGATTGCCGAATCAGCCGAAGCGTTGTATGAGAAACTGGTGGCGTTTGTGGAAGATATGGAGAAGATCGGTGAGCAGATTGGACGTACCCAAAAAAGCTATGAAGGGGCGATGAACAAGCTCAGTACCGGAAAAGGGAATCTGATCCGCCGTGTGGAATCGATGCGGAAGCTTGGATTGAAGCCGAAGAAGATGCTTCCGCCGTCGGTAGTGGATAATGAAGAAGACGAGAGTGATGAAAGTTGAGTTATAATATTCGTATTTAGATTATTTGTATATATTAATTAGGAAACAATATAGATGACATCAAAACTTCATATCCTCTCTTTTTTATCCGATCACAAAGAGGCACTCAAACAAAATTTTGGTGTAACTCAGATTGGTTTATTCGGCAGTTATGCGCGCGATGATGCGAATGAAGAGAGTGATGTTGATATCGCTGTTGAGATTGAAGCACCTAATAAATTTAGAAGTTTTTTTGGATTGAAAAATTATCTCGAAACCAATCTTTATCCCAAGATTGATTTGGGAATCGAAAGCACCCTTAAGCCTATCGCAAAAGAGTTTGTAAAGAAAGAGATTATTTATGTCTAAGCGGGATCATCACCTTTACGTTGAAGATATAATAGAGTCTGTGCAAGCGGTTGAGAGTTATGTGGTGGGTATTGATTTCGATACGTTTGTTAATGATCGTAAAACATACAGTGCGACAATTCGTGAATATATTATTATCGGGGAAGCGATCAGTGCAATCATCGATCTTTTAGAAGAGCGGTTTCCCGATTATGAATGGCGGATGGTAAAAGATTTTCGTAATTTCATCGTGCATGAGTATTTTGGAGTTGATCCGAGGATCGTGTGGGACTTGACGATCCAAGAATTGCCAATATTGAAAGAAAAACTTTTGTTATTGAATTGAAATTGAATTATATTTCAATGACAGGAAGCCTCAGAAAGAAGAACTTTAGTATGGTGATGACCTGTGATAGCAGAAAATAAATTGCCCGTACAAGTAATTGGTTTTTCGATAAAAGGACGTAGGGTATTGTAGGTAGATTGACCAGTAAGTACCAACTGAATATTAGTTACTGAGTCAAAATTTTCTTGGAGTTGTTCTCCTCCTTTACCATCTGCAACACATTTTGGGTGAGGCAACTTTAGCAAAAAATATGTTTCAGCCATATCTCCATCTGCAACACTTTCGTAATTTGGAGTGCCAGGAAATGTTTGACTATAAAGTGTCCCTTTAATTTCTGTATTTTTATAGCTTATACATTGATCTGCAATTGCCGTAAATGAAATAAAGACTATAAGAAAGATAGTTTTCATAGTAATTTTACTTTCTTATAAGTGCGGAATTTTCACTTTAGAGTTTAACAACGCTCCGATGAGTATCATCAGGGCAAGTACCCCCATCCATCCGATAAATCCCGATCCAAGCCATACCAGCCACAGCAAGATTGCCCCGAGCGGTGTCGGTACACCCGTAAAATGTTTCGCAACTTCTCCGACATCGGCATTAATATTGAACTGAATAAGACGGCGCAGACCGCTGATGACGTAATAGATTGATGCGATAGAGGTGATGATGAGGGGGATTCCTTCAAGATGGGTATAGACTCCCTGAAAGATAAAGAATGTCGGGACGAGGACGAAGCTGAGAAAGTCGGCGAAAGAATCGAGCTGAATGCCGAATTCATTGGAGAGGCCATATTTACGGGCAATTTTCCCATCAAAAATATCGAATGCTCCCCCCATCCATGCTAAGACAACGGCAATAATAAACTTTTCTTGAGTAATAAAATAGGTGGCGAGAAGACCGCAGGTGATATTTGCCATTGTTACTAAATTGGCAAGGTTAAAGTGACTGGTTGAACGCCATAAAAATTGCATCGGATTCCTAATTTTTTGTAGAATTATAGCTAACCCTTCAGGATGATTGTCAAGTAAGGTGTAATTTGAGAATGATTGTCAATTGTTCGTGCTATAATTTTGCAATAACAATAGACGATTGGTTTGAATAATGAATAAAGATACGATGACACTTTTGAGCGCATGCAGCAAAGGGGGATTGGCAACCGTGGTAAAGATCAACGCTACGGGCCCTTTGAAGCAGAGACTTATGTCGTTTGGATTAATGAAAGGCTCTGAGGTTAAAATGCTCGAATGTTCCCCTACAAAAAGTACGTTTGAGATCAAAGTAGGGAGCGTGAGTTTGGCGTTGCGCAAAGAAGAAGCCGCTTTGATCGAGGTGAGCAATGTCCGATAATTCAGAGGTATGTCATCTCGATGGCAAAAAACTTAAAATTGCCCTTGTAGGTCAACCCAACGTCGGTAAAAGTATGCTCATCAATTCAATCGGCAATGCACGGCTGCATGTCGGGAATTTTACCGGAGTGACGGTCGAGAAGACTGAGGTACTGTTTGAATACAACGGATACCATTTCACCGTCGTTGATCTCCCCGGAACGTACGCCTTTACCGACTATTCGATCGAAGAGCGGGTAACGCACGAGTTTTTGACCAATGAAACGTACGATTTGATTATTAATGTTCTCGATTCGACCAATATGGAGAAGAATCTTCAGCTCACTGCCGAGCTTATGACGATGAGTAAAAAACTGGTGATCGCCCTCAATATGAGCGATGAAGCGGATCGTGAGGGGATCGAGATCAATGCCCCTTATTTATCACAGCTTTTAGGGATCCCTTGTGTTCGTGTTTCTGCCGCAGCCAAGACAGGTTTGGATGCCTTGATGCGTGCCGTGATAAACGTACATGAAGAGGCGTATCAAGAGCAAAAATTGATCTTTAGCGAAGCGGTCGAAGAGGAGATTGCCCTCTTGAGCGATTATTTAAATCGCCATCGTTTCAAAGCGGCTATATCCAATCGTAATATTGCGATTAATCTTTTGCAACAAGAGAAAAAAACGTATCGCACTTTACATAAAAATCCGATCTGGACGGAACTGCAACCGATGTTGATCGAAGCGGATCACCATATAGCATTGCACCATGATACCGAAGATGTCAAGGAAATTTTTGCGGAAGAGTATCTTGCCTTTAACCGGGGTATTATTGCCGAAACACTCAAAATTAAGCCCAAAACGGTTGAGCAAAAGACAACGACGGAAAAAATAGATGCGGTTTTAATCCACCCCTTTTTAGGGATACCCCTGTTTTTATTTTTTATGTGGTCGCTGTTTCAGCTCACGTTTGAGATCGGAAGCATTCCAATGGACTGGATCAGTGCCTTTTTCGGCTGGTTCGGGGGAGTAGTCGGTTCGACAATACCCAATGAGGCGTTTCGTTCATTGGTCGTGGATGGTGTTATCGCAGGGGTAGGGGCTGTTGTCCTTTTTATTCCCAATATCGTTATATTATTTGTGGGGATCGCCTTATTGGAAGCGACGGGATATATGTCGCGGGTCGCTTTTTTATTGGACGGTTTTTTTCACAAATTCGGGTTGCACGGGCAATCGTTTATCCCTCTTGTTACAGGATTCGGGTGCTCAATCCCTGCCTACATGTCGGCGCGGATTCTTAAAAATGACCGCGACCGCCTCTTGACCCTTTTTGTGATCGGGTTTATGAGCTGCGGTGCGAGACTTCCCGTATATGTATTGTTTACGGGGGCATTTTTTGGGCCTGAAATGGCGGGAAATGTATTATTCGGTATTTATATCCTTGGGGCGATGATCGGTCTGGTCGCGGCAAAAATACTCAAAATCACCGCATTCAAAGGGATCGACGAACCGTTTGTTATGGAGATGCCTAAATATCGCCTCCCCTCATTTAAACTGATATGGCATACGGTTTTGACGAAAACCATGATGTATCTTAAAAAAGCGGGGACTTTTATTGCCGCCGCATCGTTATTGGTTTGGTTTTTGAGCACCTATCCGAAAAATGGAGAGTTGGATAGACACTTCATCCAAAAAATCGAAGTAGCGGCTTCCCAATCCGAGATAAAAACACTTCAAAATCAACTGGCCGAGGAACAGCTCTCTCAGAGTTTCTTAGGACGCATCGGACATCTTATTGAACCGGCCTTTGCACCGCTGGGATTCGATTGGAAAATGGCGGTTGCTCTTCAAACAGGATTGGCGGCAAAAGAGGTCGTCGTATCGACGATGGGGGTCCTCTATTCACTGGGGAGCGATACGACCGAAGCGAACAATTCGCTCATCAACGCAATTCACGACCACATTCCGTTTGCTTCTGCCGTAGCGTTTATTGTGGTCATTATGACCTATCTGCCGTGTTTGGCGGCTTCGGTTGTCTTTACTCGTGAGGCGGGAGGGATTAAGTATTTTGGCTATTTGTTCATTTTTACGACTACGGTTGCGTATACCCTTGCATTCATTGCCTATCACGTTACTTTGTGGCTGAGTTAAAAAAGGTGTATAATTATCAAAAAAGGAGTTAGGAAATGGTAGCGTACCGCGAAATCGTTAGCACAACCGCTGATCGACAACACGTCATCGACATACTCCAAGAGATGAATGTAAAGAGTGAAGTGATTATTATCCCTTTGGAAGATGACATCAAATCACTCAAAAATCTTCAACAAGCGTCTATGTCTGCAACATGGGACAATGATGAGGACAAGGGCTGGGATGAGCTGTAAAGTCGGCGACATCATCCTGATCTCTTTTCCCTACACCGATTTACTTTCCGCTAAAAAAAGACCCGTGCTTGTTGTCAAAGATGAGAACGAATACGGGGACATAGTCTGTTTTCAGATCACTTCAAATGCCAAACAAAGCAATCTTTTTGAAATTCATTCTGATGATCTTGCGGATGGGGAATTAAAGCTTCGCTCGTTTGTCAAATACGATAAATGTTTTACGATCTCGACCCAAAACGCTGATAAAAAACTCGCTCAAATCAATACTATCAGTTTGGAAAAAATCAAAAAACTGTTTTGCGATGAAATCTTCTAATCTATAAAACTACAACATAATAAGGCTCTTTATGAAAATACTCTTTTTTTTGCTTATAACAGCGTTCTTCGCAACGATTGGTTTTGCAGAGGTTCCACAGCAATCGGATGAAACGAATAAAAAGATTGAGAAAATAGAAGAGAAGTTAGACACGACAAAAGAGGAACTAACAAAATACACACAAATCACAGAAGACACAAAAGAGAGAGTTGGGGATATCAGCAGTAGTGTGGATAGATTTACGACAGCTTTGAGTATCTTCGGAACACTAGTAACAATTGTTTTGATTTTTGTGGCATGGTCTTCGAGAAATAGTGCTATTCAAGAAGCAAGAATAACTTCACAAGATGAAGCACAAAAACTTTTGGATAAATGGGTAAAAGAGAAAGAGAAAGTTTTTGCTGAAAAAGAAAAACATTTTGAAAAAATAATGAACGATAAAATTAAACTCTTTGAAGATAATGTTGATGTAAAAACGATACAAATCATGTTTGAAAATGCTGTTGCATATGGTATGAATAAACAATATAATGAAGCCCTGAAAATTTATGATGAGATAATACGCAGTTATGCAAAAAGTCAAAATGAGACGATTAGCGTAAAAGTTGTAATGTCAATATATAATAAAGGATTTGCATTAGGTAAAATGGATAAACCTGATGAAGCAATCAAAATTTATGATGAACTAATTTCTACTTACACTGATTCTACAATAAATGAGATTATAGAGTCAGTGGCTATAGCTAAGATCAATAAAGGGGTTACATTAGGTCAACTGGATAAATCTGACGAAGCGATCAAAATTTATGCAGATATAATTGCTACGTATAAAGACTCCAAGATTAAGCGGATTAGGGAGGTGTTAATACTTGCTATACAAAATAAGCTTGAAATTGAAGTTATCTTAGATAAGCCTATTTCTGATGATAAGATATTGTTAGAGAAATTGAATCAAATATCTGAAGATATGGCAATTATCGATATGCTTCTTCTCCTTCAAAATGCCAAAACGTCTCTACAAGATTCAGAAGTGCAGTCATGGTTAGAAAAATATCAAGATGTAAAATATTCAGGATGGGGTTTTGATGAGCTTGAAAAGTGGATTACTAATGCAACAGATAGCGATGAAGTAAAACAAAGAATACAAAGCTATATCGAGACATTTAAGACCCATTTGAATCGGGCGTAAATGGCGGGCATTAGGAAACTATTAACCCTCCCTGCGTTACAATATCACTATGAGTAAAATATTAATGATAGAAGACGATCTCGAACTTGCCGAGATATTGACCGAATTTTTAGAGCAGTATGATTTTGAAGTGACGACGGAAGACGATCCGTTTAAGGCGCTTAGCATCCTCAAGCTTGAAAAGTTTGATGCGGTTATTTTGGATTTGACGTTGCCGGGGATGGATGGACTCGAAGTGTGCGAAGCGATCCGTGCACGGCAGAATATCCCGATCATCATCTCTTCGGCACGTTCCGATGTTACCGATAAGATCAATGCATTGGAATTGGGTGCCGATGATTATCTTCCAAAACCCTATGACCCAAGGGAACTCGAAGCGCGTATTCACTCCGTTCTGCGCCGTTACGATGCCGCTTCGGTCGCCGCTTCCGAGAGTGCATGCGATTTTAAACTCAATGAATCGGCGATGCAGATCAGCTATAAAAACCGCTCCTTGGAACTCACCAATGCCGAATACGGAATTTTGGCCCATATGATCAAAAAACAGGGGATGGTCGTTTCCAGAGAAGATTTGATTCACAATGTTGCGGCAATTAACGAAGATTCGTCAAACAAAAGTATTGACGTAATGATGGGACGTATCCGCAATAAAATCGGGGATAAAACCCTTATCGAATCAATCCGGGGCATCGGGTATAAACTTCTCAAATAATGGTTAAAAATAACGCTGTCCTTGCTACCGTCTTATTTGCCTTTGTGGTGACAGTGGCGAGTGTCAGTACTACTTTCTATCAGCTCTATGAGATAAACCGCGCAAAACACATCGATAATATATTCGCCAAACACTCACTTATCGCGCAAATTTACCATACCTATCTTCTGAAACAAATTTCTCAGCCGATGTTTGAAGCCAATTTGGCTTTGTACGATTTGTATGAAGTACGTGAGGGAGATAGGTACAAAACGATCACGGAGGAGGGCGATTTGTTAAAGCAAGAAGGAAAATCATCTCATGAGTTTGATGATAATCTGATGCTAGATGCTCCGTATGCCGAATTGGTGGTAAGTCCAATCGCATCCAAAATGATCGAGTATCAGGACAAAATTTATTTTTTGGTTGAATCTACTCACAATGCGGTTTTGCTTGAAGATCGGAGGATTGAGTCGTATAATCCGGTAATTCTACTCTCAGCATACTTTACCTTGCTCTCTGTTTTGCTGATCTCCTTTGCCCTTATTATCCATCGACTTAGACCACTTCGTCGTCTTCGGAAACAAATTGCCCGTTTCGGTGAGGGGGATATGGGGGTCTCTTTTCGTACATCGGGGAGTGATGAGATTGCATTGATCGCCAATGAACTCGATACGACCCAAAACAAAATCCGCTCCCTGATCGAATCACGAACCCTCTTTTTACGCAATATTATGCACGAGCTTAAAACACCGATTGCCAAAGGACGCATTGCCGCCACAATGCTGAGCGAAGAGAAACAACAAGGGCGTTTTTTAGGGATATTTGAACGGTTGGAATCATTGATTGGGGAGTTTGCCCTAATCGAAGAGATCACGTCGGGAAATCAGCATATTGAGAAAAAAGAGTATCGCCTTATCGATATCATCGATGGTGCGATCGACAGTGCAATGGTCGAATACGAGTCGGTGAGTTGCGATATTGATGCGTCGGTTAAAATCGAGGTTGATTATCGATTATTTGTAACGGCGGTGAAAAATCTGATCGATAATGCGATTAAATATTCTCCCGAAAAAAAGATGTCGATATCGATGGAAAACAATGAGATTGTTTTTACCAATTTCGGCTCCCCACTGAAAAAGCCCCTCTCCTATTACATTGAACCTTTCACGAAAGATCAGCCGACAAAAGACAGTTTTGGGCTGGGGCTCTACATCGTCGATGCGATTTTAAGAGAGCACGATTATGTACTGGCGTATGAGCGTCGAGGCGATCTAAACTGCTTTATTTTTGTACCCGTAAAACCTACCAAGAGGAGTATTAGATGAAAGAGATACTGATCAGCAACGACGACGGATACGAATCTCCCGGCCTCTTAGCGCTTATCGATGCATTACGCGATTTGGCCCATATCACGGTTGTTGCCCCCTCGACCGAAAAATCGGCATGCGGACATTCCCTCCCTCTGACCCGTCCGCTCAGTTTTATCAGTGTCGGGGACGATTTTTACAAACTTGATGACGGGACGCCAAGCGATTGCGTCTATCTCGCCCTTCACTCGTTGTTCGAAGAGCGTAAACCCGATCTTATCATTAGCGGAATCAATAAAGGTTCTAATATGGGGGAGGATATCACCTACTCCGGAACGGCGGCAGCGGCGATGGAAGGGGTATTGCAAGGTGTCCCCTCTATTGCGATATCGCAAGTGATGGATTTCACACAGCCGATGGGAGATTTTGCATTGGCATCCAAAGCGATACGGGTACTCGTCGAAAAAATCTTTGCAGGTGATTTCCCCTTGAATGAGCGGGAATTTTTAAATGTTAATGTCCCGTACGATGCCGAGCATTTGGAGTTTGCCGTCACCTATGCCGGATATCGTTATTACGCCAATGATGCCCATTTGCACCGAAATCCAAGAGGGATGGAATATTACTGGCTGGGTCTGCACCCGCTTGAATTTAAGCCACGGGATAATCGCAAATCATTGTGCGATTTTGAGGCCATAGCGCAGGGGATGGTATCTCTCACTCCGGTTAAGCTTGATATGAGTGCGTACAAATCGATGGAAAAATTGCGAGGGTGGCTGTGAGGCATGTCCGTACCCGCCTTGTATTCGGCGAAGAGAATTTTGAAAAATTTTCGAATGCCAAAATCCTTCTTCTCGGAGTCGGAGGAGTCGGGAGTTTTTGTCTCGATTGCCTTTACCGCTCAGGGGTACGTGATATCACGATTATCGATTTTGACCGCTATGATGTTACGAACCAAAATCGCCAAATGCACTCCGAAACGCATGAGGGGGAACTCAAAGTCGAGGCATTGAAAAAACATTATCCCGAAGTGATTGCGTGTGCTGAGAAAATTACCCCTGAGTGGGTCGAAGCCTTTGATTTCGAACCTTATGATCTGATCCTCGATGCGATTGACGATATGCGCGCCAAACTCTCCCTTATACAAAAATGCTATCCGAAACTCATCTCCTCGGTCGGTTCCGCCAAACGGCTTGACCCCACTAAGATCGAAGTACGCTCCATTTGGAAAACGGAAGGGGATCCCTTCGCCTCTAAAATCCGTAATGAACTACGCAAGCGAAAATTTAAAGGCGATTTTAGCTGTATTTGCAGTTCTGAACTCCCTAGAATTAAAGAAAAAGGGAGCTTCGTTGCCGTAACCGGAGCATTCGGATTAGCCATGTGTTCACTGGCACTTCGGCGAGTTGCCTTGTAATCTCTCTGTGACACAAGAGTTTTATACTTCTTGTCATGGAACCACTGCACACCCTTTATCATCGCTATCTTGACGTTCTCGATATTGCATTTCAACCGATTGTTGATATCCATTCAGGTGCTATTTACGGAGTCGAAGCATTGCTTCGCGGAACGGATATTTTAGGATTTGAATCGATACATGCCTTTTTTGATTCCCTGTTTGAAGATAAAGTTCTTTATACCTTCGATATTCGACTTCGAGAAAAAGTGATCAAAAAGTTTTGTATGATTCCCGAATACGAAAATTTAAAACTTTTCTATAATCTCGACAATCGCCTTTTGGAAATGGCTAATTTTTCCAAAGGGAACACCTCGCGGATACTTCGCCGCTATAAACTGGATCATAAAGCAATTGTCTTTGAACTTTCGGAACGTAATGAGATTGGTGATGTTGCACATTTTACCAAGCTGATGCACCATTATGATCATGAGGGATTTAGTGTAGCGATTGATGATTTCGGTGTCGGTCAATCAGGATATAAGCTCCTCTACCACTGCACACCCGATATCATCAAAATTGATCGTTTCTTTTTGACCGATATCGATAAGGATTCCAAGAAGAAGCTTTTAGTCCGCCACATTGTTCAGTTGGCAACATTGATGGGGTGCCGTGTTATTGTCGAGGGGGTGGAGACTGAGCGGGAACTGTTGGTGTGTAAAGAGGTGGGATGCCATTTGGTACAAGGGTATTTTGTTCAGCGTCCGACGTTGCAGTGCAATGAGATACTTCAAAAATATACCCATATAAGCGGTGAGTTTGTAGCGGACAAACGGGCTAAGAGCGATCAAAATATTATTCTCAAACGGCTTGAGCCTTTGAAGCCGGTCGTTATCGGGGAGACGATGGAATCGTTACTTGATTTACTCAAACAAGAAGATGAGATGTTTATGGTTCCTGTCGTCGATGCTCAGCATCAGCCGATGGGGATAATTCATGAACACCGCCTTAAGTCGGTTATCTACTCCCCCTATGGACGTTCACTCATCCAAAATAAGTCATCGAATCTGTCGATACTCGAAACGTATATTGAACCGATCCCTGTTGTCGATTTGACGATGCCGCTGGAGACGATGGTTGAACTTTTTTCCCTCTCGCAAAATGCACCGGGGGTTTTGGTTGTAGAGTCCTCCAAATACATCGGCTATTTAAGTGCACGCGTCATGATTGAAGTGATACATGAACGTAGTCTGATCCGGGCACGTGATGAAAATCCCCTGACCCATCTGCCGGGTAATTTTATGATCAACGAGTATATCGCCCATACGTTTGAGACCAAAAATGATGCGGTTTTATGCTACTTTGATTTTGACCATTTCAAACCGTATAATGACTATTACGGATTTCGCAACGGGGATCGGGTGATTTTGCTGTTTGCCGATTTGATGCACAAAGCGATGTCGCAGGAATATTTTAAAGGGCACATCGGCGGAGATGATTTTTTTATGGGGATTACCCTTAGCGAGACCAATACCTTTGAGCGGGTATGCGGTGAAATAGAGGCACTGATCCGAAAATTTAGCGATGATGTACGTGAATTTTATGACATAAAAGATCGTGAACGAGGGTGTATTATTGCCGAAGATCGAGAGGGAACCTCGCGTGAGTTCAAGCTTCTTGGGGTGAGTTCTGTCGTAATTCGTGTCGGTAGTGCATCAACGATCAACTCTCCCGAACACTTACACCGTGTTTTTGCCATTGAGAAAAAAGCGGCTAAAAAAGCACCTAATCATATGAGTATTATCGATATGTGACCCCATCCTCGCGAGAGGTTTGGTATAATGTTCTACAATTATTTTTGGAGTGTAATGTGGAACAAAAAGAACCCATGACCAAATACGGGTTTCAGCGTCTCTCTGATGAGCTGAACACCCTCAAAAACGTCGATCTTCCCGCCGTTAATGTCGAAATCGAGCGTGCAAAAGAGTACGGTGATCTCAAAGAAAATTCCGAATACCATGCAGCACGTGAAAAGCAAGCTTTTATCGGCACCCGTATCGCAGAATTGGGTGAAGTTATTTCGCGAGCGCAGATCGTTGATCCCAGTGAGCTTGAACATGCCCGAATCAGTTTCGGTTCTACCGTTGTTTTAAACGATTTGGACAAGGATGAAGAGGTTACGTATACCATTGTCGGCGGATGTGAAAGCAACCCGGCTCAGGGTTTGATCTCATTTAACTCTCCGTTGGCAAAACAGCTTTTGGGGCGCGAAGAGGGGGATGATGTGAGTGCCAAACTTCCCGGCGGTGTTAAGAATTTTGAGGTTTTGGAAGTGAAATATCAGGAGATCGTATTTGAATCTCATTAATGTCGGGATTATCGGTGTCAGCGGCTATACGGGGCTTGAGCTTGTTAAAATGCTCGTGGAACATCCGATTTTCACCCTCACGTATTGTGCTAACACCGAAGGTGCCACCTCCCTTTCAGAGCTTCACCCTTCGCTTCTTGGGGTGTGTGATTTGGCGGTTGAAAAGGTCGATTTAGACCGAGCAGCCTCATCGTGCGAACTTGTTTTTTTAGCCTTACCGCATAAGACGGCTATGAATACGGCTCGCGGGTTGCTTGAACGGGGTGTCAAAGTAGTTGACCTCTCCGCCGATTATCGTTTGAGTCAAGAAAATTATGAAACGTTTTATTGCGAGCATGAAGATGTAGAGAATCTTTCCCATGCGGTCTATTCGATTCCGGAACTGCATGGAGATATCGCCGCCGGTGCACGTTTAATTGCCAATCCCGGGTGTCATGTTACGGCGAGTCTGATGGCGCTCGCCCCCTTTTTAAATCATATTGACCTATCTCATCCTATCTTTATTGATTCAAAAACCGGTGTTTCGGGTGCAGGAAAATCACCGAGCGCATCGGTCCACTACGTGAGTGTCAACGACAATATCAACTGTTACAATATTATTAAACACCGTCATGCCCGGGAAATTGAACAGCATGCAAGCACCTTATGCGCTGACGAGGTCAACGTAACGTTTGTCCCTTCGCTCGTTCCTATGACACGGGGGATGTTGGCCTGTGTGTATGCGACACTTAAAACCGATTGCGATCCGAGTGAAGTGATTGAAAAATTTTATGAAAATAAACCGTTTGTCCGTATCCGCAAGGGACCGCCTCATACAAAAATGACCTCCGGAACCAATTTTGCCGATCTTTTCGCTACCCGTCACGGCAATGCCTTGGTGGCAATGTGTGCGATTGATAATCTGATGCGGGGAGCCAGTTCGCAAGCATTGGTAAATGCGAACATAATGATGGGGCTTTCCGAGACAACGGGAATTCCCAAAATCGCCTATGTCCCTTAACCCTTTTATTTTAAAGGAGGGGGCGATTTTAATTGCCGATGCCCATTATGCTCCGTGGCGTCCTTCTTTCTTTGACTTTTTGCGTGCGGTTGATAAGGGGGAGATTCAAACATCGCAATTGATTTTAATGGGAGACGTTTTTGACCTCCTTTTCGGTGACGTAGACGCCACTTTGAGTCTTAATCATGAAGCCATTGCCCTGTTAAATACTTTGGCAACTCGTATAGAGATCCTCTATCTTGAGGGGAACCATGATTTTAGATTGCGATCCGTATTCCCGAATATACAGGTTATTACCCGTACTCATCAGCCCTTTAACGTATCGTATAAGAATCAGACCATTGCCCTTTCTCACGGAGATACCTCTATGGGATTTGGGTATGAACTCTATACTGCATTCATCCGTAATCGGGTTGTTTTAAAGGTGCTGAATCAGTTGGATCAATGGAGGGGGAATTTTATTGTCAAGCGGCTTATTGCAATGATGAAACGCAAACGACATTGTAACGCTATTGAGAATTTTTCACAATTAATCCATAAACGTTTCAACCAATATATTGGGAAGAAGCCTGATGTTATGATCGAAGGGCATTTTCACCAAAACAGCTCTTTTGAGGTATCGGGGATGGAGTACATTAACCTCGGTGCTTTTGCTTGTAATGAAAGATATTATGCTGTACAATCATCTCACAATAAGATGAGTTTAGAAGAAGTTTTTTTGTCTAAGGAGCCCCGATGAAGGGACAAAATGAGGTATTAAAGGTCGGTTCCAATGAGATGGAATTGGTCGATTTTCGTATATTTAAGCGCGATGGCGATGAGATATACGAGGGGATATACGGAATCAACGTCGCAAAAGTACGTGAAATTATCCGATTTCCCAAATTAACGGAATTGCCGGGTGTTCCACCGTTTATTGAAGGGATCTTTGATTTACGCGGAGTGGTGATACCGGTGGTAAATCTGGCCAAATGGATGGGTGTTGATGCTCCTGAGGGTGTTGACAAAGAGTCTCGTGTCATTATTACCGAATTTAATAATATTTTGATCGGGTTTGTCGTCCATGAAGCGAAACGGATTCGCCGTGTTAACTGGAAAGACATTGAACCGGCATCGTTTGTTTCAAGCGACGGCGGATTGGACGGTTCAAAAATCACCGGAGTCACCCGTATTGAAGATGATGCGGTGCTGCTCATCTTGGATTTAGAAGGTGTTGTCCAGGAATTAGGACTCTATCAACCTTCTCACGGCAAACTCGAAGCGGGGAAATACAATTTTAACGGATACGTTTTATTATTGGATGACAGCTCTACGGCACGACGCATTATCAAAGAAGCATTGGAACAAATGGGCTTTACGGTTATTGAAGGAACGGACGGACAGCAGGGGTTGAAAATTTTGGAAGATTTATACAGCACCCACGGCGAGAATCTCCCCTCAAAACTTCGACTGATCGCTTCGGACATAGAGATGCCGTTGATGGACGGGTTCCATTTCGCGGCAAAAGTTAAATCGGATCCTCGCTTTAAAATGATTCCGATTGTGTTTAACTCCTCGATCAGCGATCATTTTAGTGAGATCCGTGGTAAGGAAGCCGGTGGAGAGGCCTATTTGGTCAAATTTGATTCTAATTTATTTTACGATGAAGTGGCACGTGTAGTACGTGCTCATATTGAATAGGGGACCGCGATGGATGAATTTCAAGAGATATTACAAGACTTTTTGGTCGAATCATTTGAGTTGATTGAACAGCTTGACCAAGACCTTGTCGAGTTGGAATCACGACCCGATGATTTGGATCTGCTTAACCGCATATTTAGGGTTGCCCATACGATTAAGGGGGCAAGTTCATTTCTAAATTTTGATGTTTTGACCCATTTGACTCACCATATGGAAAACTTGCTCAACATGGCACGTCACGGTGATTTGACGATTGATGCTAATGTTATGGACGTTATCCTTGAATCGATTGATTTGATGAAAGCGCTGTTGGTCCGTATTCGCGATAGCGGAGAAGATTCCGGACTGGAAGTATTGGGTTGTGTCGGCAGATTAGACGCAGTAGCCAACGGTACATCCGAAGAGGCCCCGGTAGAAGCACCTGCTTCTGTACAAGAAGTTCCTACCCCTGTCGCTGCAGCTGAAGAAGAACCGGATTATTCAGGGATGAGTGATGCGGAAGTCGAAGCGGAGATTGAGCGGCTGATTGCGGTTCGTCAAGCCGAAGATGCCGCCAAGCGCGCCGGTAAAAAAGAAGAACCGGAAGCACCCAAAGCAACTCCGGTTCCTGTTCCGGCAGCTCCTGCCGCAGCCCCTAAAGCGGAAGTAACTCAGGTAGCTAAACCTGCTGCTGCCCCTGCACCAAGACGCAGTGAACCAAAAGAGGATGGTGAAAATCGCGGAGGATCAACGGTCGAACAGACTATTCGTGTTGATGTTAAACGGTTAGATCATCTTATGAATCTTATCGGGGAACTTGTTTTAGGTAAAAATCGTCTTATTAAAATCAATGATGACGTAGAAGAGCGATACGAGGGGGAAGCATTTCTTGAAGAGCTTAATCAAGTCGTTTCTATCGTTTCTCTGGTAACGACCGATTTGCAAATCGCCGTTATGAAAACCCGTATGCTTCCGATCGGAAAAGTATTTAATAAATTTCCACGGATGATCCGTGACCTTTCGCGTGAGCTTAATAAAAATATTGAGCTTGAGATTGTCGGAGAAGATACCGAACTTGATAAATCGATCGTTGAAGAGATCGGTGATCCGTTGGTCCATATTATCCGTAACTCGTGTGACCACGGTATTGAAGTCCCTGCCGTCCGTCTTGCTGCCGGAAAAGGGGAGATAGGGACAATCCAGCTTAAAGCATATCATGAGGGGAACCATATCGTTATTCAGATTATTGATGACGGTAAGGGGCTTGATGCCGATATGCTCAAGCAAAAATCAATCGAAAAAGGGATTATCACCGAGAAAGAGGCTGATGGTATGACGGAAAAAGAGGCATTCGCCCTCATCTTCCGTCCGGGCTTCTCAACTGCCGCACAAGTTACCAGCGTTTCAGGTCGCGGTGTCGGTATGGACGTGGTAAAAACCAACATCGAAAAACTCAATGGCATGATCGATATTGACTCGGAAGTGGGTCAAGGGACATCGATGAAACTCAAAATTCCTCTGACCCTTGCCATTATCCAAGCCTTGTTGGTCGGAGTACAGGAAGAGTATTATGCGATTCCTCTTGCCTCCGTTTTGGAAACCGTTCGCATCAGTAAAGATGAGATTTATACGGTTGAGAGTCGTTCGGTTATGCGCCTTCGTGATGAGGTTCTTTCTCTTGTACACATCGGAGATATTTTCGAAGTGGAACGGGTATTTGATAACAGCGAACATGCATACGTTGTTGTTCTTGGTCTTGCGGAGAGTAAAATCGGTCTGATCGTCGATTCTTTGGTCGGGCAAGAAGAGATCGTTATTAAATCTCTCGGTGAATACCTCAAAGGGATCGAGGGGATTGCCGGTGCTACCATTCGGGGTGATGGCGGCGTAACGCTGATCGTCGACGTTGCGGCATTGATGCAGATGGCTAAATCGGTCAAATCAACGGTTGGACAAGAGAGTGCAGAAGCAAAAGGGCGCCTAGGGGTCAAAAATTCTGCGAGTGATTATTGTGTTATGATTGTCGATGATTCAAAAACGGATCGTACCATAATGCGTAAATCGCTAGAGCCTCTTGGGATTACCCTTGTAGAAGCGACAGACGGTGTCGAAGCTCTTAATATCCTCAAGCAAGGAGATCATAACTTTGACGGTATGTTGGTTGACATCGAGATGCCAAGAATGGACGGGTATACCCTTGCCGCTGAGATTAAAAAATACAATAAGTATAAAAATCTTCCATTGATTGCGGTTACATCTCGTACCGGAAAAGCAGACCGTATGCGCGGTGTCGAATCGGGAATGATCGAGTACATTACCAAGCCGTACTCTCCGGAGTATTTGATGAATGTGGTCAAACGCAATATTAAGTTTAACGAGGGGCTATAACCATGAGCGAAAAACTTCAACAAATTATTAACAAACAGCAAAAAAACCTCTCGGGAGAAGATACTAAAATCGATGAAGTGATCCAACTGGTTGGATTTATCGTCGGTGATGAAGAGTTCTCGGTACCCATTTTGAGTATTCAAGAGATCATTAAACCGATTTCATGGACGCGGGTTCCACAAACTCCTGCCTATATCTTAGGGGTTTTCAATCTTCGCGGTTCGGTGATTCCGTTGATTGATTTACGATCACGTTTTGGATTGCCGACACTCAAACACACGGAAGAGACACGTTTTATCGTAATGAAAAACGGTGACGACGTAGCCGGATTTGTGATTGACCGTCTCACTGAAGCGATACGGTTACCGAAAAGAGATGTCGGTCCTGCACCGGATACTATTTCAGAAGCCGAAAGTATGATCGACGGTGTCGGTAAGCAATCGGATCGGATTATTACGATTCTTAAAGTGCATAAATTACTCGAACGTAATTTTTAATTCCGCTCTATTTATGGCACAATAACGCCATGAATGAAACACACTTTTTTAACCGCCGCTCTAAACTCTTCGACTGTATGGAGGAGGGGGTGGCGATTATCACCTCCGCACCTACTCAAAGTCGCTCCAACGATACCGAATTCCTCTACCGGCAAAACAGCGATTTTTATTACCTGAGCGGATTTAACGAAGATAATTCCGTCCTTGTTTTGATAAAAACAGCCGAATTGACCAAGAGTATTTTATTTGTCGAAGCATATAATGTCGAACATGCGCTGTGGAACGGTGCACGTTTAGGAGTGGATAGAGCACGTGAACGTTTTAGTGTCGATGAAGTCTACGACAGTGCCGAATACGGCGGAATGATAAAAGAGCTGTTGCGAGAGCATACCAATCTCTATATTGATCTATACAGTGATTCTCCTAGACTCACAGAGGCTAAAAATGCAGCAGAGTCGCTACATAGTACACGAGGTGTTAAACGTCATATCCGCTCCATCCGAGATGTTACCTATCTAATCCGAACCCTGCGTCTTATTAAATCCGATGAAGAGATTGAGACGATCAAAAAAGCGATAGAAATCACGGCAGAAGCACATCACGCTGCAATGCGGGAGTGCCGTACAGGGATGATGGAATATCAGCTTCAAGCTTCCATGAGTTATATATTTCTAAACAACGGAGCATCGGCAGAAGCGTACGGCGCGATTGTCGCGGGGGGAAATAACGCCAATACCCTCCATTACGTCGATAACCGCGATGCATTGCGAGACGGTGATTTGGTACTGATTGATGCGGCATGTGAATGGGAACTCTATGCGAGTGATATTACCCGGACCTTTCCAATCAATGGAAAATTCAGCGATGCCCAACGCGAGGTGTACGAAAAAGTTCTCGATGTTCAGCTCCGTGTGATCGAGGCGATTCGTGTAGGGGTGAAGCGAGACTGGCTCCAAACTTACAGTGAAGAACTCCTCTGTGATACCCTGATCGAATTGGGGATTTTGAGCGGTGAACGAAGCGTATTAATCGAAGCCAAAGAGCACAAAAAATACGCACCGCATGGGATAGGGCACTGGATGGGGCTGGATGTTCATGATCCGTGTCCATATGTGGATGAAGCGGGTGAGAGTCTGACTTTTAAAGCGGGGATGGTGATGACGATCGAACCGGGACTCTATTTCCGCGCCGATGATGAAAACGTTCCTGAACGCTATCGCGGGATCGGTATCCGTATCGAAGATAATATTCTCGTCACTCAAGAGGGATATGAGAACTTATCAGTGATGATTGCGAAGAGTGTGGAGGAGATAGAGGCAATGTGTAGGGGTTATAAAACTTCATAACCCTTTTCTATTACCCCTCTAAACTCCTCCGAAATACTATTCCAGTCGAGTACATCGACGCGTATCGATAGGGTGGATTCCTGCAATGCTTCTTTGAGACGGCTTAGTGTTCGCCGATCGATCGGTTCGGCACATTTAATGGCGATGTCGATGTCGGAGTAGGGCTTTGCCGTTCCGTGAATACGTGAACCAAAGACACGGATTTCACAATCGGGGATATGTTCGGTAATGAGTTGCTTTAAAAGGGTAAGGTTTTCGTGAGCGAGATCAATCATTGCGCGATTGGATGGCATCGAAGAGGGCTTTGACTTCGATTAAAAAAGGTTTGGCATCGGCGAACACTTCGCTGGCGGTTGCTTGATCATAAGTGTGAGACGTTTCGTTGCGGGAAGAGTGAAAGCCCATCCATAGCTCAACATCTGAAATGAGACGATTTTCAGCGGCAACACGAAACAGCTCACGACGGGTCACACCGTCCACATAAGTGCTTCCTACATGATTTTCAATCCACCGTTTCATCATTTTCCATGATTGCTCATAGCATACTTCAAAGTTTTGGATTACTCCGGCACGGATACTTTCACGAATTTCAGATGAAAGGTCTAACCTCTTTGCATCTTCATCGGCTAGGAGTGAACGTTCCAAAGCTTCAATCGCTTTTAAAAAATTGGTAAGGATAAGAGCCATCGGTTTCCTTGAAAATCTACTATGGTGATTTTAGGATGAACCCACTTAATTGTAGCTATAACTCCATCCGCTGAGGCCGTCTTTCGCCTCTTTGAACCCTTCCGAATCCCCTAAAAAATCGATAATATGCAGTAATGTCCACGGAATTGTATTTGCTTCGGCATCATCGACGATGTGTTTGGGCATAGGGGTCTCTTGGGTCGTCATGGCAAATGAGATCCGTTCACGGTTACTTAAAACATGGCTGGTCGAGGTAATACCCAATTCGCGGCAAAATTTTTCCAAAATAAGGGGTTTTATCTCCTCAGGGATCATATCAACAGTATTGAGGATGATGGTGAAATGGATCGGAAGTTCATCCACCATCATTGACGGGGATGCCATAAGGATGTATTCAACCCCTTCAAGCTGCTTTTGAATTTCAGATTGTGAGAGGTAGCTGTGGACTTTGAGCGCTTGCATCTCCTGCATTATTAGTGGTCTCCTTCGATAATTTTGGTTAAGAGCGAGGTTATTCCGATATGGAGATTGTAATTTCGGGTCGGAAAATCGATCCACTCATCTTTTAGATTGACACTGTAAGAGCTTAGATATTTCCCCAGTGTTTCCAACTCGATCGGCAGATAGTTTTTCGCTGTATCCGGAGGAGTGTTTGTACGGACTAATTTTCCTTCTTCATTGCTTTTTGCAAGGGTAAAGGCGAGCGTTTTGAGACTCATCAAATCACACCAGCGGATAAAGAGGGCGGGTGTTAGCACAGCGTGTGGATTCCCCTCGGGATCAAATAAAAGTTTTTGTTCTCGCAACGGAATGAGTACACTTAAGATGGCTTCACAGTAGGGAATGCTCTTTTGCTGCCAAAACGGCGCTTCGTCACTGCGCTCTAATGCGGCAGAGATGGCACTGATAATTTCTTTTAGCTTCCCTGAATTGAGTAAGGTTGCCATAGAATGCAAAATCATGCTTTCTCCCGTTTTTCCGCAACTGTAACCTTTTTTGTATAATATGCGTATTAACTAAAGGAGATTGTATGTTGGATAAAGGATGGATCACAAATTATATTTCGATTGGGTTGGTTGGAGTTTCGTATGCATTTGAGGGGTATGTGGCAAATGCAATTCGCGCTGCAGGACTATTTGCCCTCTCCGGCGCGGTAACCAATCAGCTCGCAATTCACATGCTTTTTGAAAAAGTCCCTTTTTTATACGGTTCGGGGATTATACTTGATCGATTTGAATCGATACGCGAAGCACTTAAGATTCTAATCATGGAACAATTTTTTACACCGGAAAAGATTGAATCGTTCGTTCAATCCCAAGAGCGTGCAATCGATTTAGCCCCTATTATTGAAGAAACTGATTTTACCCCTGCGTATGAGGCGCTATTAAAAAGTGTGATGGAATCACCTATGGGGGGGATGATCGGAATGTTCGGCGGTGAATCCTTGATTGCCAAACTCAAAGAACCGTTTTTGGAAAAAATCAAACTCTCTACGGTTGCGATTAGTCAGAGTGAATCATTTATGAACGCACTCAACACTCATCTGCATCAGGGAGGGGCACATTTGAGCGGAACGATAGGTGAGATTGTTGAATCACGTCTTGCCGAGCTTACTCCCCAGATGATCAAAGAGATGCTCTATGGGCTGATGAAAGAGCATTTGGGGTGGCTGGTTGTCTGGGGTGGAGTCTTGGGCGGGGTGATAGGAATCCTCTCATCACTGCTCATTTAAACAATCTCACTTAAAAGACTTGACAACAATAGACTCAAAGTATTATAATTCATCTAACTCAATCAGGAGAATTTTATGTCAAACAATATTTTTGAAAAACTAACCCACCAAATGACCGAGATGATCGAATCGTCGATTTCTCTGGCCCTTCATAATAAAAACAGTGAAGTGGAATCGATCCATTTTTTATGGGCATTGCTGGCGAATAGCAATTCCCCTCTGAATCAAGCATTAATGAAAATGAATGTGGATAAAACAGCCATTGAACTTGATGTAAAAAGTGCTGCCAATAAACTGTCCAGTGTTTCGAGTGTTACCAAAGAGAGCATTCGCCTATCACGCGATTTTGTTCATGCCCTTGAACGAGGTTTGGCTGAAATGGCAGTAAACGGTGATCAATTTGTAGCCGTTGATACGTTTTTACTTGGCAACTTAAACCATCCCCCTTTTAAAGACATCCTTGAAAAGTATGTGAATGTATTTGAACTGCGCAAAACCTTTGAAGCAATGCGTGCCGGACAAAAAATAGAGAGCCAAACCGCGGATGAAAATTTAGAGTCACTTTCCAAATACGGGATTGATTTAACCCGTGAAGCGAGTGAAGGAAAACTCTCTCCCGTTATAGGTCGAGATGAAGAGATCAGCCGAATGATGCAAATTTTGATCCGTAAAACGAAAAACAATCCGATCCTCCTGGGTGAACCTGGGGTAGGAAAAACCGCATTGGTTGAGGGGCTGGCACAGCGCATCGTTAATAAAGAGGTACCGCTTAGTTTACAAAACAAACGGGTAATTACGCTGGATATGAGTGCCCTTATCGCCGGGGCAAAATATCGTGGTGAGTTTGAAGATCGTCTTAAAGCGGTGATCGATGAGGTGAAAAAATCGGCCAATATCATCCTTTTTATCGATGAAATTCATACTATTGTCGGTGCGGGGGCATCCGAGGGATCGATGGATGCTGCCAATATCCTCAAACCGGCTCTTGCACGGGGAGAATTACATACGATAGGTGCAACAACTCTTAAAGAATATCGCAAATATTTCGAAAAAGATGCAGCTCTGCAACGCCGTTTTCAGCCAGTAAATGTTGATGAACCGAGTGTTAATCAATCGTTGCAGATTTTGCGCGGGTTGAAAGAGCGTCTTGAAGCACACCATAATGTCACGATCACCGATTCGGCATTGGTGGCGGCGGCAAAACTTTCAGACCGTTATATTAACGATCGATTTCTACCTGATAAAGCGATCGATTTAATTGATGAGGCGGCAGCGGAACTCAAAATGCAGATCGAATCTGAACCGAATGCCCTAGCCGCTGTAAAGCGTAAACTAACCCATTTGCAAGTCGAAAAAGAGGCTCTTAAAATGGAAGAGTCGGTGGCGAACACCAAACGTCTCGAAGAGATAGAGCGTGAGTTAGCCGATGCGGGCGAAGAACGTCGAACGTTGGAATCACAGTTTGCTCATGAAAAAGAGGTATTTGAGCGTGTTGCTAAAATCAAGGCTGAAATCGAGTCCAAACGCCGTGAAGCTGAAACTGCAAAACAAACCGCTGATTTCAATAAAGCGGCTGAGATTGAATACGGCCAAATTCCTAAACTGTTTGAAGAGGAAAAAGCACTTCAAGAACGTTGGAAAGTGATGGTTTCCGAGGGGACATTGCTCAAAAACAGTGTGGATGAAGCCTCTATCGCCGGAATTGTAAGCCGTTGGACGAAGATTCCGGTAAATAAAATGCTCCAAAGCGAAAAAGAGAAGATTCTGCACATCGAAGATGAACTCAATCGTGATGTTGTGGGGCAAGAGAAAGCGACCCATGCGGTAGCTCGCGCGATCAAACGAAATAAAGCAGGACTCTCTGATAAGAGCCGACCGATCGGATCGTTCTTGTTCCTTGGTCCTACCGGGGTTGGGAAAACGCAGACGGCAAAAACATTGGCAAAATTTCTTTTCGACAGCTCCGAATCGATGATCCGTATCGATATGTCGGAGTATATGGAGAAACATGCAGTCTCTCGTCTTGTCGGTGCCCCTCCGGGGTATGTCGGCTTTGATGAGGGGGGACAGCTCACCGAAGCGGTACGCCGTAAGCCGTACAGCGTCATTTTGTTCGATGAGGTTGAAAAAGCCCATCCGGATGTTTTCAATGTACTCCTTCAGGTGCTCGATGACGGACGTTTGACCGATAACAAAGGGATAGTGGTCGATTTCACCAATACCATCATCATTTTGACCTCTAACATCGCCAGCGACAAGATTATGGCACATCATGGCGACCCTCAGTTGGAGGAGATGGTGCTTGGTGAACTCAAACAGCATTTCAAGCCGGAGTTCTTAAATCGTTTAGATGATGTCGTCGTCTTTAATCCGTTGGGAGAAGCACAAATTCTTAGTATTGTGGATTTGTTTTTTAAAGACATTGCGGCAAAAGTGGAAGAACGTGATATTACCCTTACTCTCACCGATGCGGCAAAACGCTACATTGCAAGCGCAGGATTCGATCCGGTGTACGGTGCTAGACCGCTTAAGCGGGCATTGTATGAGATTGTCGAAGACCGTCTCGCTGATTTGATTCTCGGTGGAGAAGTTGAAGAGGGTGCTTCGGTTGCTTTTGATGCTGTTGGAGACGAGATTACCGTAACTGTGGCATAATTTTAGCCATGAAAGTATTTACGTTACTCTTTTTATTCTTATTACCGTTATGGGGGTGCACAGGCGATTGTATGACCTGTCATCCCGCACTCCTAAAAAATATCGATGCCGATAAACGGCACAAGCCGATGACCACTTGTATCAAATGCCACAGTGCAAACCCTGCCAAAATGGCCGAGTGCGGAAGTGATTGTTTTGCCTGTCATCCGGTAGCAAAGATTGAAGGGGCGAGAGTGGTGGAACACGCCGTGATTCGTGAATGTCGTGATTGCCACATGAAACTCAAAGTTTCATTACAACCTGAAAACTCCCCTAGAGGGGAGTCGCATATGCCGATCTTACGGGATTTTCTAAAACCTTAGGCATAGATAGGTTTGATAGATTTATTAAACCCATCTATGATTTTTTGCATCAATTTTTGAGCCTCTTCAATCATTTTGTCGGTCGTTTTAATCTCTTTGATTACGTTATCGAAGAGATTAATAATCCCTTTTTTAGCGATATTTTGAACATTAGTATCTTTTTCACTCAAATTTCCGATCAGTTTTGTCACATCCGACGCGATTTTGTTGATCGGTGTGGTTTGATTCTGCGATTCGAACTCTTTCATAAATTTATCGATATAAGGTTGTGCTTTTTTCATAAATGCATTGATCTCTGCCTGATCTTCTTTTGTGATCCCGTTGCTTTCAATGTTAAATGAAAAGGCTTGAAGCGAAGAGAATGAGAAAGATTGCTCTTTGGAAGTATCCGTTTGTTTATTACTCATAGAGAATTGCTGAGCATTTTCAAAATTTAGGGACAAGGTATCTCCGCTACTCGTTTTCATCTGAATGGTTAATTCGTGAGAACGATAAGCATCCAATAAGGAGATGTTGGTCATTTTGTTTTTCCTTGACTCTATAGATATAGTAATAATATCGGCAAATTCGGGAGGGGCTTTAATAAGCTTGTATGAAACTTAATCGCTCTTTAAGTAAGAATTGACTATTATTGCGTGCTAAAATTGACTAAAGGGAATGGTAATGAAAAGAACATACCAACCGCATAATACACCACGTAAACGTACCCATGGTTTCCGTGCTCGTATGGCTACAAAAAATGGTCGCCGGGTATTAAACGCTCGTCGTGCAAAAGGTAGAAAACGATTGGCTGTATAAACGGCTTTTCGATGTTGAAGCTTAATAGTGAGTTTCAACGTGTTTATAAGCGCGGTAAGAGTGCGCATAGCACTTCTATCGCGCTCTTTTATCTTCCGATTTCGGGAGAAAAAAAAGTAGGATATACGGCCAGTAAAAAAGTCGGAAATGCTGTAGTGCGAAATCGATGCAAAAGGCGTCTGCGGGCGCTTTTTGCTGAATTTCAGCTTGGCTTAGCCGATGGATGGTACGTTTTTGTCGCCAAAGAACCGTTATTTGATAACGCGTTCGATATTGTGCGACGTGACTGCAAATATGTTTTAAAACGGACAGGTGCAATGAGTAGCAGTGGGGCGGATGATGGTAAGAAAGTTATTTCTTAAGCTCCTTTGGCTCTACCGGCACTCATTCTCTTTGGTGACACGCGGTGCGTGTCGCCATTACCCTTCATGCTCCGAATATGCTCTGTGGCAGTTCGAACGCAATACTCTCCCTCGTGCTTTTGGTGCTACTTTTTTACGCATTTGCCGATGCAATCAACTCTTTGATGGCGGTATTGATTATCCGGTGATCAGCAAACCGACAATAAAACCTACAGAACTCTCCATAAATACGATAAAATACTGGTTTGTTCCAACAAAGCGGAATTATTTTTTGATCAAAAATTTTAAGTTTAAAGGGTCACAGTGCTAGACAAATTTACTCCGAATCAGCGGCTATTAGTTGCAGTCGCTTTATCTTTCCTATTTTTTATAGGCTATACCACTATTTTTCCTCCAAAAGCTCCCAACGCTGAAGAGAATGCGACGCAAGCAGTCGTCGTTAAACCCTCAGCAGCACAAGCTCAGTCTTCCGTAACGACAGAATCATCAGCTCCGGCTCAAGAGATTAAAACGGTATCTACCGACACTTTAACAACCATCAGTGCTAAAGAGTTTACCCTTAAAATTGATACATTGGGACGCATTTCATCTCTTATTTTAAGTGACAAAAAGCACAATGGCAAAGACGGGCAGCTCTCCGAACTGGTTTCTGCGGTAGGGGCAAAGCCTCTTTATATCCGTTTTGCCGATGAAGCACTCAATGCAGAGGCATCTAAAACAGCCTATGCAAGCAGTGCGAGTAACATCGTATTGGGTGAAAACGGCAAAGGGACGGTAACGCTTACGCAAAATCTCCCTGAGTTAACGGTTAGCAAAACATTGACATTTTATGCCGATGGTCATTACGATGCAAAAGTTAACCTCTCCTCTGAAAAGCGTTATTATGTTTATTTAGGGCAACATCCTCAAATCGTAGAACAAATGATGACCGTTGTCGGAAGTATGATCTATGCGGGTGATAACCTTACAACGATTTTTAAAGACGGAGATGTTGAGGGACGTTCTATTTTTACCGATGTTCATATGGCTTCTGCGTTTGATCAATATTACGCTTCAATCATGTACGGGTTTGACAAATCAACCCAAGTGGTTGTTGAGAGAGATGTTAACGACAATCCGGTCACCTATTTGGAAGGACCAAATAACTTTACGTTCAGCGGTTATATCGGACCTAAAGAGTACAAAACACTCGAATCAATTAATCCGATCCTCGTGAATGCGATTGAGTATGGCTGGTTTACCTTTGTCGCTGCACCAATTTTTAAAATTTTGATGTGGTTGCATGGAATGATCGGAAACTGGGGATGGTCGATTGTTGCATTGACCGTCTTAATCCGTATTATCCTTTACCCTTTGACCCACAAAGGGATGGTCTCAATGCAAAAGATCAAAGAGATTGCTCCTCGTATCAAAGAGGTACAGGAGAAATACAAAGGAGATCCACAGCGTATGAATGCTGCGGTTATGGAGATGTACAAAAAACACGGTGCCAATCCATTGGGCGGGTGTTTACCGTTGTTGCTTCAAATTCCTGTATTCTTCGCGATTTATCGTGTATTGCTCAATGCCGTCGAGCTTCAAGGGGCAGAATGGATTATGTGGGTACATGACCTATCGCGCATGGATCCATACTACATCTTACCTATTTTGATGGGTGCTACGATGTTTTACCAGCAGCGTATTACACCGAGTAACTTTACCGATCCATTGCAAGAGAAAATTTTTAAATATTTACCGCTTATTTTCACATTCTTCTTCTTCACATTCCCAGCAGGGCTTGTGTTGTACTGGTTTGTGAATAATATTTTCTCGATTGCACAGCAGTATATGGTCAATAAACAATTCGAAGCGGCACGTATAGCGCGGCACGAAGCTCATCTTGCGGAAAAGCATCATGAAAAAGATTGAAGCACCTACACTAGAACTCGCCTATGCAAAGGCGGCGAGTGAATACGGATGTTCCGTAACCGCTCTCCAAGTCGAGATAATCCAATTTCCTTCAAAAGGGATACTCGGATTATTTAAAAAAACGGCGATTATTATGGCAAATCTGCCGCATCAAGCGGCTGTGGTTACGCCAAAAGTTTCGGCTCCTTTAGCGGAAACCACGACCTCTTCTCCGGTAAGTGCACCGGTGCAAGAAGCCTACCAAGCAAATATACATAATGACAGACTGATTTCTGAGTCATTTGTTACGGCGCAAGAGGACGAGGAAGAGGTTGCTGATTCAGAAGAGGAGGTGTTTTTTGAAGAAGAACTCTCTGCGTATGAATGTGCATTGGAAGTTAAAGAGCATATTAATGCGTTATTTAAAGATATTTGCTTTGATATTAACGAAGTTTCGGTGAGTGTGTATGATGAAAATACCCTTTTAGTAGAATTTACCGGACCTGACGCGGCACTTATGATCGGTAAAGAGGGGTATCGCTATAAAGCGCTCTCCTATATGCTTTTTAACTGGATCAATGCGACGTATGGAATGCAGCTGCGCTTAGAGATTGCCGAATTTTTGAAAAATCAGGAAGAATCAATTTCCCGTTATTTGGTTGCTATTTTCGATATTATCGATCATGAGGGACGAGCACAAACCAAAGTGTTGGACGGAGTTCTCGTCCAGATCGCCCTCAAACAGCTCCGTAATCGTTACCCCGATCGTTACGTTGCGATCCGCTCTACCCGTGATGGCGGTAAGTTTATCGTCATCAACAGCTACCACGAGTATTAATTCTTTATGTCTCACACGATAGCCGCCATCGCTACTGCGAATGGCGTCGGTTCTATTGCTATTGTCCGTCTCAGCGGAGAAAATGCACTCAAAGTTGCCCTTTCAATTGCCCGTAAAGAGAAGCTCCTCCCCCGTTATGCCACATTATCTCCTTTGTATACCCGATCGGGTGAATTGATCGATGAAGCGATACTTATCTATTTTCAAGCTCCCAAAAGTTTTACCGGTGAAGAGGTGATTGAGTTTCAATGCCATGGCGGATTTATTGTGGCACAGAGAATATTGCGCGCCGTATTGGAATACGATGTCCGTCTTGCAGAGCCGGGAGAATTCAGCAAGCGGGCTTTCTTGAACGGACGGCTCGATCTGACCCAGGCCGAAGCGATTGCCTCACTCATTGAAGCTAAAAGTGACGATGCGGCTCGAATTCTCGCCCGTCAGATGAAGGGTGAACTGCGCGAATATGTTGAAAACATTCGTGATGCCCTCTTGGAAATTTTGGCCTATTCGGAAGTGGTTATCGATTACGCCGAAGAAGATTTACCTCAAGATGTCGTGGATCAAATTCTCACAAAGCTTCAACTTATTACACAAAACCTCTCCAAAACACTTGAATCTTCGCGCCGCCGAAGCGGATTGATGCAAGGGTATCGTGTCGCTATTATCGGCAAGCCTAATGTCGGGAAAAGCTCACTTCTGAATGCTCTTTTGGATTATGAACGGGCCATCGTGAGTGATATAGCGGGGACGACACGTGATACCATCGAAGAGCAGGTACGTATCGGAACCCATCTGATCCGTTTGGTCGATACGGCGGGGATTCGAAAATCCTCTGATGAGATCGAGCGAATCGGAATAGAGCGCTCTATCGCTGCGATAGAGGGCGCCGATGTCGTCATCGCCCTTTTCGATGCGAGCCGCAATATCGACGAGGAAGATCAGGCGATATTGGAGCTTATCAACCGCTATAAAGAGGAAAAGCCTTTTATTACCGTCCTCAATAAATCCGATCTCCCTACTCAATTTGAGATAGATACCTTAGATGCCTATTCGCCGATTCGTCTCAGCTGTAAGCAAGAGAGCCGTGAACTGATCGATGCACTGAGCAGTTTGATGGATCATGATAATGATTCTGAGGAGATGATGCTCATCTCTGAGCGTCAAATCAGCGCGACGTCCGAAGCACTCCGCTCTATCGAAGAGTCGTATGAACCTCTCGAATCCGAAGAGCTTGAAATTTTTTCGTTTCATATCAACCAAGCGATCCGCGCAATGGCGTCGCTCACCCGTCCGTACGAACTCGATGAGATGTTCGACAAGATGTTCGGGCAATTTTGTCTGGGGAAATGATGGGAACACTTATCGCAATCGATTTGGGGCTGAAGCGGATCGGTCTTGCGCTTAGTGCGGGATCGGGAATCGTCACACCGCTTCCGGCAGTGGAACGGAAAAACCGTAACCAAGCCGCCAATGATGTCAAAAAAGTCTTGAACGAATATGAGGCGACGACGGTCGTGGTCGGAATCCCGATGGGAAGCACCACCGAAGATGAGATGCGCCGTCGTGTTGCCCATTTTATGAACCTCGTCGAATTCAGCGGAGAGATCGCCTATCAGGACGAATCCCACAGTTCGCAGGAAGCCGAAGCGCTGATGAAGGGTGAAATCCGCTACAAGCGCGACGGGCGTATCGACTCTCTTTCGGCGAAGATTATTTTAGAGCGGTATTTGAAAATCATTTAAGCTTTTTTCTTTACTCCCGTTCGCCCTGAGCCTGTCGAAGGGCAAGACGCTCAATATATATTTTATGCTTAAATGGTATAAAATGTGAACCATTTTGTTTCAGGTGATACTATGAGATTTTTGAGTGTTTTAGCGTTGTTTATATTGCCGTGTTTAGTATTCGCGAATGATGGTTTCGGAGCACTTGGTGCAGGTGGCATTATCATCGGTAAAACCAATGATATAGCGATGGCAAAAGAAGTTTTAGATATCAGCTATGACAAAATCAAAGTGGATTATGAATTTGTCAATGAAAGTGATAAAGATATTACAGAGACGATAGTATTTCCTTTGCCTCCTTACTCTGATGGAGAATTTTCGGATGGAGATGCAAGAATGATACGGGACTTTACTGTTACTGTTGATGGTAAGCCTATCAAATTTAAAAAAGAGGTCAGAGCTATTGCTTTTGTGAATAATCGTGAAATGGATATCACGCTCAAATTAAAAAAATTGGGGTTGAATACCAATGAAATTATCGAAGCACCTTTTAATGAGGAAAAATTACTCAACAATAAAAAAGTAGCTCAATTTATAGAAAATAGTAAATTATATTTAGGAAGTTGGAAAAATTATGTAACGTATACATGGAAGCAAACTTTCAAAGCCCATCAAAAACTTAAAGTATCACATATATACACGCCTCTTGGAAGTGGTGGGAGTATTGATTGTTACAACAGTTATGGTTCGCCAACAGAAATAGACAAAACATACTGCATAGACTCAAAAACGGCAAATAAATTAAGTAGTTTTGCCAAAGATGATCGTAATTGGAGGTCTTATCCCTGTTTGCCAGGTACTGGAATAAGGTATATTTTACGTACTGCCAATACATGGAAAGATGGAATCAGAGATTTTCATTTGATTCTTCGTACAAAAAACCCCGATGAAACGGTTTCAACCTGCTTTTCAAAATCGATCCAACAAACCAGTCCGATGACTTACGAAGTAAAACTTAAAACCTTTAAACCCAAAGAGGATTTATCTGTATATTTTGGGAATCTTAGATAAAAATATATCATTTTAGTCAGAAGCGAAACCGCTGATTTTTTATTGAAAAGATAAGATTTAAAGAAAATAAATTTTCGGTACAATAATGCCAACAGATAAAAGGAGACCGTATGCACACTATTCATCTGCAAGTGCAAGACACGATTTATGACAAAATCGTAAACAGCGGTATCGATATACAGGGTCGGTTTGATGAATTTATCGCCGATTTGATCGATGACGGTTATCCTTCTATCACTAAATCAGAAGCTACCCATAGAGTAGAGAAAAGCATCGAGCGATACCAAAGTCAGTCGGGAGAATATCTAGACAGTGAGGATTATAGCGTTCGTATCTCCGAAACGATAGCAACTCTTAGAGCCAAATATGAAAATCATCAGGGATAAAAAATACCTTGATGAATTAGAGACGATACTGGATTTTATCGCAAAAGATAGTTTTAACAGAGCGATGAAGTTCCTCACAGAAATCGATAAACGGATTAATGCAATTCCTCTAATGCCCTACAAATACCGACAATCACACTATCATAATTCAAAAGAGGTTCGAGATTTGATCGTCAAGGGGTATACCATCCCTTATTTCGTCGATGAGAGTAGAGAAACTATTGTGATTTTGGAAATATTCAAATGGAGTGATCGATAATCGTTTCCTCTCTTTGTAAGCGGCTATAAAACTTTAAAAAACTCCGCCGCTTCCTCTTCATCATCGCTCAGGGTGGCAAAATCATCGTCATTGGCGATTTTCTCTTTTATTGTCTTCACACAATATTCAAGCCCGACTTTTCGTGCGTATTCGAGATCGAACACAAATCCCAATCCGCTGAACTGATACGGTTCTTCTTGCTCAATGCAGAGTAAAATTCCTTCACATTGATGTTCAAACTGCTCAACAATATCTCGATAACCGATATTAAACTCAGTTGCATGCCACCCCATATCTTCGAGGGCTTTGTCGGAAAATTCGGCGATCCCGTCTCCTGTTGTATCATCGTAAAGGGCGCGTCGCTGGTTAAAATTAATGATACTTTGCCATGCGCCTGAGGCTTTGATGAGGATGCGCTCATCATCTTCCACGACGCGGTAGTTGTCTCCCAGCATCGCCGTAAGGGGGCGTGATAGATTGGTTGAGAGGGGAGAATTAGGGGTTACACTCCCCTCGTAGATGCTGATAAGATCAGGGGCAAACGGCTCAAATACGATTTGTCCGTCATAGGTGATAGCAAACCGTTTAGCGGAATTGAGTGCATGTAAAAAATCAGATTTGGCAACGACGATAATCTCTTTAAAGAGGTTGAATTTTTTCATTTTAAGTCCATTATTTTTGGTTGAATTGTAGCATGGGAAGCGCGATAGAAGGTAAAATAGAAAATTAAACATTCATTATAAGGGTCCGCTTATCTTCGTTTATGAAAAAATGGGGTATAATCCGCGAAATTTTAAGCATTTCAACGCTTACTCTAAGGATACCTTCATGGCATTGAACGTCTACTACGATAAAGATTGTAATATCGAACTCATCAAAAGCAAAATCGTCGCAATGATCGGTTTTGGTTCACAAGGTCACGCACACGCAGAAAACCTACGTGACAGCGGTGTCGAAGTAGTCGTAGGACTACGCAAAGAGGGAAGCTCTTGGGCAAAAGCGGAAGCAAAAGGGTTCAAGGTTATGACGGTTGCTGAAGCATCAGCATACGCAGACGTTGTTATGATCCTTCTTCCGGATGAGAACCAAGCGGAAATCTATAAAAACGAAATCGCTCCAAACCTAAAATCAGGTGCAACTATCGCATTCGGTCACGGTTTCAGCATCCATTACGGACGCATTCAACCGGCAAGCGATATCAACGTAACGATGATCGCCCCTAAAGCTCCGGGTCACACGGTTCGTTCAGAATTCGTTCGCGGTGGCGGGATTCCTGATTTAATCGCTGTAGGACAAAATCCAAGCGGTACGACTAAAGAGTTGGCGCTTTCCTATGCATCGGCTATCGGTGGCGGACGTACAGCGATCATCGAAACAACGTTTAAAGATGAAACAGAAACAGACCTTTTCGGAGAACAAGCGGTTCTTTGCGGCGGTGCCGTTTCTCTTGTTCAAGCAGGATTTGAAACATTGACGGAAGCGGGTTACGCACCTGAGCTTGCTTACTTCGAGTGTCTTCACGAATTAAAATTGATTGTTGACTTGATGTTCGAGGGTGGAATTGCGGATATGCGTTACTCGATCTCAAACACAGCAGAATACGGTGACTATGTCAGCGGTAAGCGTGTTATCAATGCAGAATCAAAAGCGGCAATGAAAGAGATCTTAAAAGAGATCCAAGATGGCCGTTTTGCGAAAGACTTCATCCTTGAAGGTCAAGCGGGTTACCCACGTATGAATGCTGAGCGTGCCAATGCAAAAGCATCATTGATCGAGCGCACGGGTGTAAGTTTACGTGCGATGATGCCTTGGATCTCTAAAAACAAAATCGTTAACCAAAGCACAAACTAATTTTTCTTCTTTCAGAGCTACTGGCTCTGATAACCCCAAGATGAGGCTCTACTCAGTCTATGCACAAACATCACCAACCTTCTAAAATTTTCACCCGCACTTTAGTCACTAAAATAATTTGGATTCTCAGTGTTTTAATCGTTACCATAGGGGCATTTTTTATCGGTTATTTTTTAGGATTTCAACAGGCCGAAAAAGAGCTTAGCCAAGAACGGATTCAAACCCAAAAATTGATTGATCAGATTCAGTCAATTGCACAAATTGATGAGACAAATCTAAGTGTTCTATCTAAAGCGAAGACGCAGGATGAAGAGATAGAGCATCTGAAAGAGCAGCTTAAGAAACTTTTGATAAAAGAGAGAGAAGCTCCGAGTGCACGGCATGAATATGCCCCTAAAGAGCCAAAGGCTACCCCTCCCCCAAGTGAAAAGCGCCCTCCTCGTATCGGCGGAGCAGAGGTAAAACTGGTAATCATCATCGACGATGTTTCGTATGAACGTGATATTGCTGCAATTCGATCGGTCGGATTGCCATTAGTGATGTCTTTTTTGCCGCCAAGTTCGCGCCATCCCGAATCGGCACAATTAGCGGCTAAAGAGGGGAGTTATATGGTTCACCTTCCTATGGAAGCGGTCAGTTTTACCGATGAAGAACCGGAGACGCTGCACGTAGGGGACAGCGAGGAGAAAATTGCCGATCGGATTGCCGATTTAAAGCGTCTCTATCCGCGCGTACACTATATGAATAACCACACGGGTTCCAAGTTTACCTCAGATGCTTCATCGATGGAAAAACTGCTTCCTATCCTCAAAAAAGAGGGGATTGTTTTTGTCGATAGTCGCACCATCGGTACGACAAAGGTTCCGCAGGTATCTAAAAAATTCGGACTACGCTATATCGGAAGAGATGTTTTCCTTGATCATGAAGACGGGGTAGGGAATGTGAAATGCCAAATCCGTGAAGCGGTAGAACAAGCGAAGAAATACGGGACGGCAATCGCTATCGGTCATCCGCGCAAGGATACGATTGAAGCATTGAAGCAATCGCGTGGGCTCCTCTCTGAAGTTAAGATTGTGGGTATAGGGGAGATATAACATGGCGACTATCATCTCTTCTACAGTCCCTGATCTTGAAGCAATGAAGCGGTATCCTGAAACTCTCTATTATAAAGGCTCATTGGAGCTTCTGTCTCGTCCTAAAATCTCCATTGTCGGCACCCGCCGCCCAAATCCTTATACTCGTACCATGACCTATGAGCTTTCAAAGAAACTCTCTCATGCCGGATTGGTTATTGTCAGCGGTGCCGCTGCCGGAGTCGATACTCTCGCTCATGAGGGAGCCGGCATGGCACGCACCATTGCGGTAATGCCCTGCGGTATCAATCACCGCTATCCGACATCCAATGCTGCAATGATTAAAAATATTGAAACAAGCGGTTTAGTCCTTAGTCAGTTTGATCCCGATTTTTTAGCAACCAATTGGAGTTTCGTAATCCGTAATGAGATTGTCGTGGCGTTAGGCGATGCATTGATTGTTACCGAAGCGGATATGGGAAGTGGGAGTATGCGAAGCGTCGAGTACGCGCTGGAGATGGGAAAAAAAATTTATGTGTTACCGCACCGTTTGGGTGAAAGTGAAGCGACACATCGATTATTAGCTGAGGGGAAAGCAACTGCCATCGAAGAGATAGATCGTTTTGTCGCACAATTTGGTGTGAGTGTAGTGCATAAGCATACGGATACACCGTTTATCGCTTTTTGTCGTACCGCCCCTACGTATGAAGAAGCCGTGGCTGCATTTCCGAGTGATATTTTTGAAGCGGAGTTATCGGGGGTCATAGAGGTACGAAACGGTAGGGTGGTGGTTGTCTGATAATCAGGACTTAGTGTCCTGATTGCCCAGGTTGTGGTTCATATCCGTAGTGTTTAACGAGATAATTAACAATAACCTGTTGATCCTCTTTACCGATAGGGGCCTTGAACTCATTGACCATTTTTTGAACAGTTCCTTTCCAATAGGGGCGGCTTTTTTTCCCTTGGTTGAGAATGTATCCGAATGAGTGGCAGATGAGACAGTATTGCTGTACCACTTCATCATGGTCACCCGCTTCGATAGGGTATTCGACATAAGGCATTTCGATCGGTTTATCGACCTGAGCGAAGAGTGCAGATGCTGTTAATAAGCTGATAAGTAATAGTTTTTTCATATCGGAACCTTTATACAATTTTCACATTGACGTTATCGACAGCGTTGTATTGGTATCCGCCTGCATTCCAGCCGATTTCATCCGCCATTGGTTGAATGTTTCCGATACGGTTAATTGCGCGTGCCATAATCGTGAAGTCCCCTTTGGCTTTCGCTTCCCACTCAAAGCTCCACGGGCGGAACGCGAATTTACCGTAATCTTGACCCAGCTTCGCCGCAGTCCAGCTTTTTCCGCCATCGAGAGATATCATCACCTCTTTGATCCCTTTGCCCTGATCGAAGGCAACACCGGAAATTTTGACTTTTGAGCCTTTTTTAATTGCGGTATTGGAAGAGGGATACCCGATGACCGATTTAACTTTCATCGCGGCGATCGGTTTACGTTTATATTCGAAATCGCTTCCTGATACGACACATTCGCAATCGTTATCGGGTACGGTATAGGCAACGTCCATAAAGAAGCTTTTGCGGTAGCTATCCATAACCATGATCTCACTGAGCATTTTTACCCAGCTGTCGGAGAAGTGTCCCGGAATCACAAGACGGATAGGGAAACCGTTGAGATACGGGAGATCTTCACCGTTCATGGAATACGCGACGATGATGTGATCTTCAAGCGCTTCGGCAATCTCCATTTCGCGGAAAAAGTCAGGAGTCTCCTCCATCGCAGGTTTTTCCAAGCCGTTAAGACCGATCCATGCAGCACTCTCTTTAATACCTGCATGGTTTAGGATATCTTTGAGTTTAACCCCTTTCCAGACGGCACATCCCATGGCACCATGATCCCATTGGACACCATGCGTTGCTTGTCCGGTAACCGCGTAATATTTACGGCTGTTCCCTCCGCACTGTAAAACGGCAGTGATCTCTGTGGGTTCAAATTTAGATTTTAAATCATCGACACTGAGTGAAAGAGGGGTGTTAACCGAACCTTTAACTTCCAAACGAAACTCATTCAAATCGATGTGCGTCGGGATATCCGGAAGATGCCAACGGACAAAAAACTCATCATTCGGGGTAATGGCTTGGGTGAAAATCTCACGCCCTTTTGAGGATTTAAGTAACGGAGGGCGATCAGAAATTGTCACCATCGGCTTTTTTTCAGGGAAAGCAATAATAGGCGGTTTGTACTCTTGGGGAATGGTGATCGGTTTTTCAGGGGATTCTTTTCCAAGAAGGGTTGTAGCCCCAAGGAGTAAGCCGGCACCTAAAAAATGTCTGCGGTTAAGATGTCTCATGCGATGTACCTTAGATTAATAGTATCACTATTTTATCATAATTTGAGATAATTTAAAGAATAAGCATTGCATCCCCGTACGAAAAAAAGCGGTATTTTTCATCAATGGCTTCTTGATAGATACGGTGGGTCTCTTCCACTCCGACAAAGGAGGCGACAAGCATTAGCAAGGTTGATTTTGGGAGGTGGAAGTTCGTGAGGAGGTGATTGACTCGCAAAGGGGTATTATGAGGGTGTAAAAATAGGTTTGCTTCACCGCTCTTTTCACCGCTGCGGATATGATATTCCACGGTTCGCGTCGAAGTCGTACCGATACATAGCAGTGGCAGTGTACTTTTGATAAGGGTATGTGCTTTTTCTTGGATATCAAAGAATTCTGAGTGCATCGGATGATCGGTGATCACAGACGCTTCAACCGGCTTAAATGTCCCCGAACCCACGTGCAGCGTTACGAAAGCATGGGGGTGGCGTGCGCAGAGGAGATCAAAAAGCTCATCGCTAAAATGGAGTGATGCTGTCGGAGCGGCGACTGCTCCCTCGTGTGCGGCAAAAACACTTTGGTATTCACGTTCATCCTCAGAATCGTCTTCGCGCCCAAGATAGGGGGGGAGGGGGATATGTCCGATGGCGTCAAGAATCGGTAAAAGCTCTTCAAATCGGATAAGGATATCATCAAGATAAAAATTGACTTCACGGGAACCGTCATCACTGAGGGAAATAACACGGGCGGTGAGATCTCCCTCAAACTGCAAGAGGGTCTTCTCTTTAACCCGTCCTTTGATGTACACGTTGATGGTATGGGCATCTAGAGGGCGATTGATCAATAATTCGATGGCACCACCGCTGCTTTTATGCCCGTATAACCGCGCTTTGATAACTTTGGTGTCGTTGAAAATAATGCCGCATTCTTGGGGTAAAAACTCTTCTAAACGGTCAAAGCGGGTGTGAATGATGGAGCGATCAGCGCGATTATAGACCAGCAATCTTGCATGGTCTCTGGGATGGATAGGGTGGGTTGCTATGAGACCATCGGGGAGATGGTAATCATAGCTATCCGTCAGTAGAGGGTCGAGCAATTTAGTCAATGGTCTCTTCTTCGTCTTCTTCGATATAGGGGTCTACTTTGGGTGCGGGATTAACGGCACGTACAATAAGAATTGAGACGCCGTAGAGAATAATCAGTGGTATTGCCATTAGAATTTGAGAAATGACATCCGGAGGGGTTAACACAGCGGCAATAATGAAGATTATAACGATAGCGTAGCGGAAGAAACCGGTCATCATTTTATCATCGATAAGTCCCAAGAGGGCAAGAAAATAACAAACTACTGGAAGTTCAAATGCAAGTCCGAAACCGAATAAAATTTTGGTGAAAAACTCAACGTATTCTCCAATATTATACATAGGGACAAAGGAGGCACTTCCGAATTCGATAAAGAATGCAAATCCGATAGGTGTTACGAAATAGTAGGCAAATGCGGCACCGGTGAGGAACATAACGGTTCCTCCGACGACGATAGGGATCATCATCTTTTTCTCATTCGTATACAATCCCGGGGCGATAAAAAGCCATATTTGCGCGAGTATCACCGGCAATGCCGCGAGAAGTCCGGCGAAAAAAGAAACTTTCATAGCTACAAAAAACGCTTCCGATAATTCACGGGTAACGATCATCCCCATAGCCGCTTTTTGGGAAATTTTAGCGGTGGCGACTAAAGCGTCTACCAGCGGTTTCGTAATCCATGCAAGGAGTGCATCATGAAAATTCCACATAACGATCGTCATGATAATAACAGCAACGACACTGATTCCGAGGCGTTTGCGCAACTCTATTAAATGGGGCTTTATATCATCAAACATTACACAGTCACTTCGCTAGGTTTAGTTTCGGCAGGTAAAACAGGTTCTTTGGGTTTAGGGGTAAAGGTTACCACTTCAGGCTCTTTTACTGCTGCAGGCGCTGCGGAGGAAATAGTATTGAAATTAAGATCATTTTTAATGACATTAAGCTCTGAACCGATTTCAGTAACATTGGTGATACGTTCTAATTCGGAACTTGCGTCGAGGAGCTCTTTTTTATAATTCAGGGCTTCTTCTTTCATCTCAGAAAATTTCATCTCTTCTTCCAGGGTGGCGCGTGCGGAGTTAACGGTGCTTTTAACACTGCGAAAAAACTTAGCGATCTCCACCATCGTAGAGGGGAGTTTCTCCGGTCCTAAAAACAGTACCGCGACAATCGCGATAAGTAAAATTTCACCTATACCCATTCCAAACATGTCAGCTACCTAATATTAGTGTGATAAAGGGGGATTTTAGCAAAATAAAGTTTAAAACCCATCCACCCTAAGGGCAATTTCATCGGCTAAGAGATAATCACGGTTAAAGTAGCGGCCGTTATGATATTCCAGTATCCCCTCAGCATGGAGGAGATCGGCTTGCTTTTTCTGTTTAGTGTTTAAAATAGTTTCATCAACACCGACGCAACTGCGAAATCCTAAGAAAAGTTTTTCACTCAGTTGAGCCTTTTCATCCAGTGTTTCTGTGTGAATTTCGAGAGGATGTTCAATATAATGTTCCACATTGGTGGAAGGGTAGAGTCTTTGATTCTTTAAAAATCCGACGGCACCCGAACCTAAACCTATATAATCTTTGTATTCCCAGTATCCAAGATTGTGAGTGGAACGGGTGATTCCGAAATTAGAAATTTCGTACTGACCAAACCCTTTTGATTGGATTTGATCGAAAAGCCAGTGGGTCAACTCCAACTCCTCGCGCGCCAATTCGGGCGTTTTTTCAAAGGCAGTATCCTCTTCGATGGTGAGGGCATAGAGGCTGATATGATCGATGGGGAGAGAAAAAGCGGTCGCTATATCGTTTTGAAGAAGCGCTTGGGTGTCCCCTTGTACGCCATAAATAAGGTCGATCGAAAGACGTTCAAATCCTATTGCTTTCGCATCGTTAATTGACTTCAAGGCATGGGCTGTATTGTGGGCACGTCCTAAGGTTTTAAGCTTTTCATCATTGAAACTTTGGACTCCGAAACTGATACGATTGACCCCTAAGGCGTACATTCCCTCTAGCCATTGGTAGGTAGCGCTGTTTGGGTTAGCTTCGGAGGTGATTTCGGCAGCGGGGACCAAAAAAGGGCGAATCGTATCGAAAATATCGCTATACAGGAGCGGATCAATCGTAGAGGGGGTACCTCCTCCGATAAATACGGTCTCGATAGGGTTGGCATCGCTTACCTTAAACCGTTTCATCTCATAAGAGAGTTGCACCGCGAGCGCTTTCATGTAATTCTCACGCTGAGCGAATTTATCGACATAGGAATTAAAGGCGCAATAAGCGCATTTACTGTCACAAAAAGGGATATGAATGTATAAAAGCATGTGCAATTATAGTATTTTTAATCGTGAATACCTTACAATACGCGTTCAAACCATAATGAAAGATCACCTTTATATGAGTCAAACGAAATTTTATCGGCCTAATGTTGCTGCGGTGATCGTCTCATCAGATTATCCTCTTGTCAAAGAAGTTTTTATAGCCGAACGGAGTGATTTGGACGGTGTTTGGCAATTTCCGCAAGGGGGGATCGATGAGGGAGAATCGAGCGAAGAGGCCTTGTTTCGAGAACTAAAAGAGGAGATAGGGACGAAAAAAGTAGAGGTGATCGCGGAGTATCCCGATTGGATCGCCTATGATTTTCCTCCCCATGTTGCAGCCAAAATGGCTCCCTTCGCAGGGCAAAAGCAACGCTACTATCTCGTCAAACTCAAAAAAGGTGCCGTGATTGATTTGGATACGGAACATCCCGAGTTCAAACGATACCGTTTTGTCGGAATCGATGAACTGTTGAGCCATACGGCCCATTTCAAAAAACCGGTGTATGAACAAGTTATTTCACATTTTAGAGCCAAGGGGTATCTGTAATGCTAATCGTGCAAAAATTCGGCGGGACAAGTGTCGGCGATCTGGAACGGATCCAAAACGTCGCTAATCGTGTCTCTCAAACGCTTAAAGAAGGGCACCAAGTCGTTGTTGTTGTTTCGGCAATGAGCGGTGAAACCAATAAATTACTCAGCTTTGCTGAACATTACACCGCAACACCGGAACGAAGTGAAGTCGATATGCTTCTTAGCTCAGGTGAACGGGTAACGGCGGCACTGCTATCTATCGCTCTTAATGCGATGGGACACCCTGCTACCTCTATGAGCGGTAGACGTGCGGGTATTGTGACCGACAGTATCCATACCAAGGCACGCATTGAGAGTATTGATCCTAGTGTGATGCATACGGAACTTGCCAACGGTAAAGTGATTGTTGTTGCAGGTTTCCAAGGGGTTAGCGAAAACGGCCAGGTTACAACCCTGGGACGCGGCGGATCAGATCTTTCCGCCGTCGCCGTTGCCGGAGCGCTCAAAGCCGATTTATGTGAGATTTATACCGATGTTGACGGTATTTATACCACCGACCCGCGTATTGAGCCAAAAGCTAAAAAAATGGATCGTATCAGTTACGACGAGATGCTTGAACTCGCTTCACTCGGCGCCAAAGTTTTACAAAACCGCTCTGTCGAATTGGCTAAAAAACTCAATGTCAATCTGGTCACCCGCTCCAGTTTCACCAATGCGGAAGGGACACTTATCACAAAGGAAGAGAATATTATGGAACAACCACTTGTCAGCGGTATCGCACTCGATAAAAACCAAGCACGTGTATCACTCAGCGGAGTGATCGATCGTCCCGGCATTGCTTCGGATATCTTCACCCGTTTGGCAGACAACAGTGTCAACATCGATATGATTATCCAAACCTCAGGGCATGATGGTAAAACCAACCTCGATTTCACCGTCCCTAAAACCGAACTGATTGATGCTAAAAAAGTGGTCGAAACGTTTATCGCGGATGATGAGATCAGTGAAGCCTCATACGATGAAAATATTTGTAAAGTTTCCATCGTCGGTGTCGGTATGAAATCACATACCGGTGTTGCCGCCAAAGCGTTCCAAACTATGGCACGCGAAAATATCAATATTATGATGATTTCGACGTCTGAGATTAAAGTATCAATGGTCGTCGATGAAAAATACGCGGAGCTTGCCGTGCGATCATTGCACAGTGCTTACGCCTTGGATCAATAAGTGCGCCGTTTTGATCAGTGGACGTTAGAATCGATTCGCTCTGAGGGGGCAGCCATGAGCTGGTTCGAAGAGCATCGGTTTAAATGGACCCCTGCGGTTGCTAATGCGATGGAGCAAGTAATGGGGGGCAAAAGTATTGTCCTTATCACCGACCATGACCGCAGGTGGTTTGCCCACTATATCACCTCAACCCTCAATAAACGCTCTCAAGAACGTCCGATGATCCCTATTGTGTGTTTGGATGCCCTCTACCCCCATTACGATCATCTTAGCGGTGGAGAATCGATCGATATGCTCAGCGATATGCTCGATTTGACGTTTCACGGAGAGTACTTTTTTTGGTACATCGGCAAAGGGGATGAGCGCAGAGCCGATATTGCCAAACGCAATGACACCAGTCTGTTATGGATTATGGATGAAAATTTTCAAAATGCCCTCATTATGCGCTCCTATGATCCTTTGATTGATATCAAACTTCTGCAGCTGTATCGCCTTTTTGACAAAACACTCAATTCCGTCCTTTTCGGGGAGATTAATGTTCGCGAGTGAACGGGGCGGAATCCTAATTACCCGCGATTTTGAAGAGCGCTCCCGGGAGATTGAAACTTCCCTCCATCCCCTCCGATCCGTCTTATTTATCCGTGATGATTTTAAAATCGAAGATGCGAAAGAGGTGATCGCCGAAGCGTACAAGAGTGAAGAGAATACCAAAACGCTGATTCTCGGAGCTAAAAGTTTCACGATACCGGCACAAAATGCCCTTCTTAAAATTCTCGAAGAGCCTCCACGAAACATCGTTTTTATTCTCCTCGCACCCAATAAAAGCACTTTTCTCCCTACGGTTCGTTCACGTCTTAGTCTCACGCAAGAGCAGGTAGAGCGGATCTTTGAACCGTTGGCTCTCCATTTTGGAACGCTTGATTTAGCAGCATTGTTTGCGTTTGTCAAAGAGCATGAACGACTCAAAAAACATGAAGCCAAAGCACTTATCGAGCAAATGCTGCATCATGTGCTGCGGTATGAGCAGTTAAAATTATCCTCCGTTCAACTCGAAGGGTTTGAAAAAGCTTTGAAGCTTTTGGAACTCAACAGCAGAGTGCAGAGTGTTCTAGTCATGGTGCTGATGAATTTTCTTAAAGAGGTAAAGCGTGCACGTTGAAAAACTGAGCAATACGACCGATTTGAACCCGTTCCTAAAAAAATTAGGGGTTGATGGAGCCGGTGTGCAGATCCTTCGCGATAAAGGAAAACTCCATCTTTTATCTATTACCGATATGCATGTGGGTGCTGCCAATATCCTTAAACAAGACGCTCTGAGCATCGGAGCCGATCTCGCGGTGCCCAAAGGGACAGTGATTGCTTCGTCTTCCAGAGTCGACGCCCTTTTGATCGCGAATGAACGTCAATTACAAGAGTTGGCAAAAAAAGAGAGAGCTCAACCTTTCGGTCTTAAACTTCTAGCCGAAATTTTTGAGAGCTATACCCGATTGTCCTATCCCAAAAAAGTGGAGATTATGGGGATCGTGAATGCCAATGAAGACAGCTTTTATCAGGCCAGTCGATTTGTCGGAAGCGCAGCAACGGGCAAAATCGAATCAATGATTGAAGAGGGGGCGGATATTATCGATATCGGCGGGGTTTCAAGCCGTCCCGGCAGTGCGAGTGTTTCACCCGAAGAGGAGTTGGCGAGGCTCCGTCCGATTATTGATGCCGTATTTGAGCAGAAATTATATGAAAAAGCCCGTTTTAGTCTGGACAGTTATGAACCGAGTGTTTTATCCTACGCACTGGAGCGGGGATTTAGTATTGTTAATGATATTACGGGACTCATAAACGATGAGGTGGCTTCACTGTGCGGCTCTTATGGAGCGAGTGCGGTGATTATGCATATGCAGGGGAATCCGCAAAGTATGCAGGATAATCCTGTGTATGACTCTGTCTTGTATGATGTGGAACTGTTTTTTCGCGAACGTCTTGAAAAGGCCGCCTTTTTCGGAGTAAAAGATATTATTTTGGACACCGGTATCGGATTTGGAAAGCGCACAGAGGATAATCTTGCGCTAATCACCCATCAAAGTCATTTTTTGAGCTTAGGTAAACCGCTACTTGTCGGTGCGAGTCGTAAATCATTGATCAATGCCCTCTCTCCAGCAGCGAGTGAAGAACGGCTTCCGGGAACATTGGCAATTCATCTTAAAGCAGTTGAAGAGGGTGCTTCCATTCTCAGAGTGCATGATGTCAAAGAACATGTACAGGCATTAACGCTTTGGCATGCATTAAAAGGATGATCGTTGAGTAATACCGTTGTCATTGTCACCCTCTCATTATTAGTACTGTTGTCACCGTTTTTATCACGTGTGAGCAAAATTCCCGTCGTAGTTGTCGAAATACTTTTGGGATGTGTGGCGGGTTATTTCGGATTTTTAGTCGAAAATGAGATGTTTAAAATCATCGCAAAAGTTGGATTTTTGTATTTGATGTTTTTAGCGGGGATGGAGGTAAATCTCAAAGAGTTCGGATTTGCCAAATCTTCCCTTTTGCGCCGAACTATTATCTATTTCACCATGTTGTATGGGTGTTCATTGGGGCTCTTTTTATATTTTAATTTGAGTTCTGTCTATTTGGTCGCATTTCCGATTTTTTCACTCGGTATGTTGATGGCTTTGGTCAAAGAGTACGGTAAAAATCAGCCGTGGCTGGCCCTCGCACTTAATATCGGAATTATCGGTGAGCTTGTCAGTATTATGGCATTGACCATTCTAAGCGGTGGTTTGGAGTATGGGTATACGCGGGAGTTTGCATTCAAATTGGGTGGATTATTTGCCTTTTTGATCGGTTTTGTCCTTTTCTTCCGAGGGATGCGGATTCTTTTTTGGTGGTATCCGGGGTTAAAAACGCTTATTATGCCCCATGATGACGGCAAAGATCAGGATGTACGATTCTCTATGGCCTTAATGTTTATTATGGTCGCTGCGATGCTGTATCTTAAAATCGATGTTGTATTGGGCGCCTTTTTGGCAGGAACCTTTGTATCGGCCTATTTTAAACATAAAACCGAGTTACCCGAAAAGCTCTCCTCCTTTGGCTTTGGCTTTTTAGTGCCGATCTTTTTTATCCATGTCGGCTCAACACTTGCCTTGGAAGCCTTTACCGATCCACAAACCCTTGGATTGGCGTTGTTTATCGGCGGAGCCATTATCGGTATTCGACTTTTGAGCTCTTTTGTAGCCTACGGTGGCTATTTAGGGGTTAAAAATACCATTTTATTTTCCCTCAGCGATTCGATGCCTTTGACGTTTACGGTTGCTATCGCCACATTGGGATACGAAGCCCATGCAATAACCCATAATGAATATTATGCGTTTATTGTAGCCAGTATGGGGAGCGGGGTTGTGCTGATGATAACGATTAAGATTCTGTATGGCTTTTTTTATCCCAAAAAGGGTGAAAAATAATCGGGTATTGAACATTTTTAGTCAAAACAAGGTACAATTGAGCCCTTAACACAATGAGTAATACACGGTATTTCAGGGATGAAACTTCCGTTTTAGATAGAGAAGGAGAAGATGTGGATTTAACAACCATTTTAGGAATTTTAGGGGCCATCACTACGATTTCTATCGGAGACTTGATGGAGGGGGGAAATCCCATCCACGTTGTCCATATTACTTCACTCATTATTATTATGCCGACAACGCTACTCGCGTCTATGGTAAGTACAGACCCTGAATATATTAAAGGGGCATTTAAACATGTCGGCATGAATTTCAAAAAATCTCCGGTTAATTTGCATGAACGGATTAAAGAGATTGTGGAACTTGCATTGATGGCACGTCGGGATGGATTGCTTTCGTTAGAGAAAAGGGTAAGTGAACTTGATAACGCATTTTTGAAGCAAGGGCTTAGTATGGCCGTTGATGGCAACGAAATTGATACCATTGAAGCGACCCTTGAAGCGGTTATCGAAGAGACGGAAGAATATTATCACGGGTGTGCTCATTACTGGATTCTCGCGGGAGAAACCTCCCCGGTTCTTGGACTTGTCGGGGCAGTTTTGGGTCTCATTCTGGCACTTCAAAAGCTTGATAGCCCTAAAGAGATGGCAGAGGGTATCGCAGGGGCATTTACCGCGACGGTAACCGGGATTTTCAGCGCCTACGTTCTTATCGGACCTATGGGAAATAAAATGAAAGCCAAGGCGCATCATATCGTCAAAGAACAAAAATTGATGCTGGAGGGGATTATCGGAATCGTTCATGGCGATAACCCGCGTACCCTTGAAGCCAAATTGCTTAATTTCCTTTCCCCTGCGGAAGAGAAACACAGCCAATTCAATTAATTGAGACGATGAATGTCAAAGAAAAAATGTAAAAAGTGTCCGGAGTGTGCAGCCGGAGAGAAATGGGCCGTTCCAACTGCCGACTTTTTCAGTCTTCTACTGGCGCTATTTATCGCTTTGTATGCACTTGCTTCGGTTAATAAAGAGAAACTACGAGCTATCAAAGAAGAGTTTGTCAAAATTTACGATTATGCCCCCGTACCCGAGTCAATCAATCCGGTAGTTGATATGGTAACCGAAACGAAACCGACCCCAGAAGCAACCGCCAATCCAAGCGGTCAGATGCCGGTTGCTGAGGGGGGGGCATTGCTGGTTGGAAGTCCTCCTACTGCATCAGCGGCTACGGATGCCATCAGTAAAATTAAACAAGATATGAAAAATGCGGCTATGGGAGAGGGGCCATTGGATCAAACCATGGACGGTGTCCTCTTAAAGCTTCCGGCGACGATCCCTTTTCGCGGATCTAATGCCACGATTGATGATGAGAATTTACGTTTATTCATCAAACGTATCGCCGATATTATCAATGCCCTTCCCGCAGATGTTGATATTTCGGTGAGAGGGTATACCGATGATCAGCCTCTTCCTGCAGGATCGGCACAGAGGGATAATTTAGAGTTGTCGAGCGCAAGAGCTGCAACGGTTGTCCGCGAGTTGGTAAAAAACGGTATATCCGAGGATCGTGTTTCTTCAGCCGGTTTCGGAGCTTCTAAGCCGATCGTATCGAATAGCAGCGAGTCTAACCGTGCTAAAAATAGACGGGTAGAATTTTATATGTACGTTTCCAATGATAAGCCGCTTGATACGAAAAAGCAGCAAAATATCCTAGACGCCCTCTCTAAAATTTCCAAATAATAGACTCTATTTCTATCTCTTTATAGGTTGTATTGCAAGTATAACCTGTTCTCCTCTTCTAAAATATTTTCCTGCATGGGCACGTTATTTGCAATGACAAGAGTAAAAAGCATTGTGTGTGTATGGGATTAGGTAGAAAGGGATAGGGTGTATTTGGCTATACAGCCAAATACTTCTTTGGAGGATACTCTTATTTCGCGATAAAACTGAGACAGTAATAAATTGCCGCACTCAGTAATGCGGTTACCGGTAAGGTAAAAAGCCATGAGAGTAAAATAGTTTGTACAGTACTTTTTTGTACGCCCCCTTCGGGTTCTGCAACCATCGATCCGGCAACGGAGCTGGAGACGATATGGGTTGTGCTGACCGGAGCGTGGAAAAAGTTTGCTAGCAGAATAGTCATCATTGCCATCGCTTGAGCCACCGTACCTTGCATATAGTTAATCGGTTGAGATCCGATTTTTTCTCCGATGGTAAGGACGATTCGTTTATACCCGATCATTGTTCCGATACTGAGGGCAAAGGCAACCGCGATAATAACCCAGTTGGGAACGTATTCGGTTGCTGAGAGCATGGTTTTACGCTGTGCTGCTATGTAATCGGATTTATCCTTATCCGTGATCAAATAGGTTTTCTCGACTTGACCGAAAAAGTTATCTGAACATAAAATAGCGGTATGAACACTCCAACGATCTGAGGCAGAGAGTTCTGAATACGATTTAATACCATTAAGTTTGGTAGCAATCAGAGAGGTTGTATCGTACACTTGGTTAACGTTACACTCTGCAATTGTATTTTTTACTTTAAGGGCGCTAATCAGATGTTTTTCACTCACCAACTTGTTGAGCGTCTCGCTGTTATCCGCATAAAATTTTGCTAAGTTTTCGGCACTGTCTCTGGTTTGTTGGATTTTATATTGATGGGAATCCATATTGAGCGCGTAATAGGTCGGCAAGATCCCGATAAGGATGATCATGATAATACCGATCCCTTTTTGCCCGTCGTTCGAACCGTGGGCAAAACTTACCCCTGCACCCGTCGCAATGATTCCCATGCGCATCCAGAAATTCGGACGTTTCCTTTTCGATTCGCTATCGGGAGTTTTATAAAATTTTGGATTTGTAACAAATTTTCTCGTCGTTTTCATGAGTAAAAACGCAAACCCAAATCCCAAAAGCGGAGAAAGAGCCAATGCGGTTAATACACCGTAGAGGGCTTTCCAGTTTACACTTTGTGAAAACTCAAAACCGTGCATAACCCCAAATACGGTGCTGACTCCGATAAGCGATCCGATAAGCGAATGGGAGCTGGAAACCGGTAAACCGAAATACCACGTTCCAAAATTCCATACGACTGCAGAAATCAATAGCGAATAAATCATAACAAGCGTCGCGTTCTGATTGGAAGCGACCATAATATCCAGAGGCAACAAGTGGACGATGACATAGGCAACGCCGATCCCACCCAAAATAACCCCTAAAAAGTTCATCACACCCGACATAATGACAGAATATTTTGCTTCCATGGAGTTGGTGTAGATGATCATTGCGACCGCATTCGCAGTGTCGTGAAAACCGTTAATCATTTCATAAAAGAGGGCAATGCCTAACGATAGAAGTAATAAACCAATGGTAAGGGTGTTGACATTATTCAGTGCTTCCCAAATTACAGACATGCAGTTATCCTCAGATTAAATATAGGAGATAAAATAGCATTACGAAACCGCTACAAAATGGTTACGAAACGATTACAAAATTATGCCCGTTAATCTCTTTGAGGAGACTTTGACGGGCAATAGAAGAGGGGTTAAGGAAGAAGAAGAGTAGCTTTGATGATTTTTTGGGTTTGGAGTGGTCGGTCTCCGCCCCCTTGTCCATTGGTTTGGACGTTATTCAGTTTTGCCAACACATCCATCCCTGCAACAACATGTCCAAAGATAGTGTGATAGCCATTAAGCCATGGGGTTGGAGCTGTTGTAATAAAAAATTGGCTTCCATTGGTACGCGGACCTGCATTTGCCATGGCCAAAACTCCTGCTTTGTCAAATACGACACCGGATTTAAACTCATCTTTAAACGGTTTTTTCCAGATCGATTCACCACCGGCACCGGTACCGGTCGGATCGCCTCCCTGAACCATAAAGTTTTTGATAATTCGGTGAAAGCTGAGCCCGTTATAGTAGCCATTTTTGGCAAGTGTGGTGAAGTTTTCGACCGCAAGAGGGGCAACATCGTCATACAGTTCTAACGTGAGATCCCCTTGAGTTGTTTGAAGTAAAACACGCGGATGAGACGCGGCAAACGATAAGATGGAAGTAACGAGTAAAGCAAGAAGAAGGCGCATTAAGATTCCTTTGTTGGTGGTATTAAGGTAAGGCATATCGAATTCATACAGTAACGAAGACCGCTAGGTGCCGGGCCATCCGAGAAAACATGTCCGAGATGGGCTTCGCACGTTGCACAGAGTACTTCAACTCGAATCATACCGTGTGTTATGTCTCGTTTTTCTTCAAGAGCTTCAGGGGTGATAGGATGAGTAAAGCTGGGCCATCCGGTACCGGAATCAAATTTTGCGGTTGAATCAAACAAAGGGGCTTCGCAACAAACACAATGGTAGATCCCCTCATCTTTGGATTGAGCGTATTTTCCGCTAAATGGGGCTTCGGTGCCGTGTTTACGGGCAACATGATAGGCTTCAGGCGAGAGGAGCGTTTGCCACTCTTGATCGGTTTTTACGATTTTCATGTGTTGGGTATCTCTTCTGCTGATTTGTTGGAAGAGATTATAGTAAGTGTTTCTGATGCACGGCTTAGTGCGAGCGAATAGTTTGCATCACAGGGATCTATACCAAGAAGGATAACATGAGCCCTGCAGATGGGGGAAACAGACTCTACCGGTGAAACGATGATGGAATCAAGGTCTTGATATTGTAGGCTAAAGGTGGATGTTAATAGACGACAATTAAGGTCGAAATATTCATCTATAGCCTCTTTAACATAGAGTGCCTCCTGGTTATTTGAGACCGTAATTAAAATTTCGGAGGGTGTTGTGCGTGTTAAGTATTTACGTAATTGCATTAATAATGTTATGGTCGATTGATTGAGCGGAGGGCAAATTTCTTTTGCTGTTGGGGCACGGCGAAATCGGCCGGAGAGGCTAAACGTTGTGTCACTAGGAGAAGGGAAAATACTTGTGCATAAAAGGGGACGAGCTCCTATCTTTAGTTGAAGTTTTTCAGTAAAGATATCTTCAAATAGATGAATATCATCGCACAGTATGAATGCCGATTCTTGAAAACTTTTAAGCTCTTCTAATCGATCAATCTCGCCCGTTTCAAGTGTAAGCGGGGTGTAGAAGTGCAGAGTACTCAAGTCGATACTGATCGCACTATATTCAAGAAGAGAGACGATCTCATTACGTAAGAGTTCACCGCCCAAAAGGGTAGGGGTAATGATCATAATCTTTTGCTCGGGATGCGAAAGCATATACAGGAGTGCTTTGCGAACCAAGAGAGTGCTTTTTCCACTCCCATATCCACCCAATAGGGTCACAGAACCTTCGAGTGGTGAGGTTAAAAAGAGATTTTGTTGGGGTGAAAGGAGCGCGCCGGAGGGGTTGGCTTTTGTTGGCAAGATAGCGGTATGCGAGTTCAATGCACCTAATGTTTTAACACTGGAGTAGGGTTCATATCGGTACTCGCCGATACGGTATACTTTATTTTTAACCGATGCTAGACTCTCTGTCTGAAAAAGAAGATGCTCTTTGGGTAATAATTCGTGAAAAGAAGGGTCTAATGTATCAAACTCATTTTCCGTGAGATTTTTCATCCATATAAAACGGTAAATAGGGGTGCGATCAAAAGGCAATACATCGTCTAGTTTATGGCGAACTTTAGATTCGATAGTCGCAAAATGGGTAGCGGCAGGCCGTTTGGTTCGTTTTGAGGAACGTTCGAGCGTTGCTGTTTCTAATTCACTGGCGCACCAGTCGATCGTTTCTCCTAAAAAAAGACCAAAATTAGGGAGAAAAATCAGGGTATCAATCGGGGTGAATCCCGTGCGATGAAAAAGTTTAAAATCAGAAAAAAATTTTCCACCCTCTTGGGTAACAAAATTTTTCAGAGCATTGTTTTCATCCTGTTCTTCAATACGTTCGGATTTTGGTTTCGACGTCATGAACCGTGAAAAAAAAGAGAACAACACGTAAAAACCTTTAGCAAAATATAGTTATAAAAAACAGTTAATCTAACTTATTATAGCAAAGTAAAGTAAAGGGAGAGGAAAAGGCCGAGGGAAACCCTCGGACATTAAGGGGAAAGATTATTTTCCGGCAGCTACGCTGTCTTTAAGACTTTTGCCCGGTTTGAATTTAGGAACCATTTTATCAGCTGTACTGTATGTTTTTGTTGTTCCTGGAACTTTACCGCTTTTCCCTTTTTGAAGAGATGATGCGAAACTTCCAAATCCTACCAATGAAACTTCTTCTTTAGCGACAAGAGCTGCTGTTACAGCTTCTGTAAAAGCTTTGATAGCTGTTTCAGCTTCTACTTTTGTTTTGTAACCGCCACTTTTTTGAACCAATTCGACAAATTGCGCTTTATTCATTTAATGCCCTTAATATGATATGCGAAGTACACCCAAACCTCCCGTTACCAATGGATCAAGAGGGGTAAGTCATTCAGCCGCGAATACTTTAATATCTCTTAGCTTAAAATTTTCTTCTTTTTTGCATTTTAATGAAAAGTTTTGTGATTTTGCGGTTATTTAGAGTGCTTTTTATCCAACTATTGGCTTGTGAACGGATTGGCAAGGGATAATTACCCTTATTAAAGCTTAAGAGTGTCGAGAAGTGTTGACGCCAAAAATGCCATTTATGGAAGAAATTTCGCGATGACGATATGGATAAAAAAACCTCTTCCAGTCCAATACGTTCTTGCTCTGTCAAACTACTCATAGCTTATCTCCCAATTTATTAATTTTACGAACCACTCGGATGATCTCATCATCATCAAGCATCCCCAACATCTGAATGACCGCTTTTGCCGCTTGGGGTTTAGCGTTTCCCAATCTCCAGTCTTGATAGGTGCGCATGGAAATACCTAATTCACGTGCGAGCTCTTTTTGGGAAATCTTCTTCCCGTTGCGCTGTGCCTCAACGGCATTATGAAGAAGATTAAAAAGGTCGCTCATTTCCATTGCTCCATTGTAGTATCCTTTTCTTAAAATAAACATTAAAACGTATAAAATATAATTAAAAATAGATATTAAGAGAAAATATAGGTAGTAAATACGTATATTAACAGACTTAGCATAAACTATTCCATATATAAACATCCAAATAAAGTATGAAATATACAGAAAAGCGTATATAAATGTGCGAGGAGTATCTTAGGTAGGAAGAAGGAGACGATTAAAAAATGGGCGAATGGCTTTGCTTTAGGGGGCTATCCCCCTCTTAAATTTAGGAAAATAAGAAAAAATAGATGAGAAGTTACGAAGGAAGAGTTAAACTAAAAGGTCGGTGTAGTCGTATTTTGAGAGATCAACATAAAATTCGCCCTCTTTTTGAATAATACGGATGTCACTTCCAAAAGCGGATTCAAAATGACGTTTGATTTTTTTACGCTCTTCAGAGCCTACCCCGATAAATTTTAGGTACCGTTTGAGCTCGATAACTCCACTGGCGAGGGCAGGGGGTGTTTGTGATACGGTAGTGGCTGTAATATCGATGTCCTGAACGCCTTGATCGTGCGATAGAAGCAGTTTGGTATTGATGACATCCAGAATACTTTTCAGCTGTTCATCTTTAGCGGTATAAATATCAACGATTCTTTGGCGTTCTGCAATTAACATTTGCTCTTTATCATTGACCAAGGAGTCGATTTTAGCCTCTAGCTCTTTAATTTTAATTTTGAGTTGCTGATTCTCTTTTTGGTAGAGGGCTATGATCATCCCTACGGTTGTCTTTTGGGGGTGAGGCGTTGGAGCAGAGGGGGCAATTTTAGGCTCATCACTCAGCTCTTTGCGTTTTTCATCATTCAAAGAGCTACGAGGAACGATAATATAGGTGACCCCCCCCTCGATTATATAGTTAAGGCGTTTGGTCCGAATTTTATTATGAATCATCTCTTTGGACATTTTAAATGTCTTAGCGTATTCATCAATACTAAAACGCATGGGTTTTCCTTTTTGGTGTATTCATCCAGTCCGGTTTTGGGGGCGGAATGATTCCCCCTTTTCGCATCCATATTAGATAGCCGTGGTGTTCCATATGGTGTTTATCCTGAAAGGTGTGCATGGAACTGTGCCGAAATTCACATTTTTGGAGAAGTTCTTCAAAATCGGGGTATATTTGTAAAAAGGTGTTCAACGATTCATAGGCTTTATCCGAAATAATAACGGTGCTGATAATAAGGTCTTTAATCTCAATATAGCGTGAACACTCATTGAGCCCGTCGCCAACAAAGTTTTCATTTCCCAAAATGTCTTCAAAACGGTGTACTTTACCGGTATGTACGGCAACCCGTATACCGCGAAAATAGGGGTACTCTTTTGCTATAAAATCGGAAAAATGGATAAAAGAGAGTCCAAGCAAGGGGCCGTATCCCCGTAAACCGGGATGTAAAAGACAATAAAAACCATCTCCGGTAGGGATGATCCCTTGCAACATTTTATCCATCGGAATGCCGGAACTTTTTAACATTTTATGAATCATTTTCTTATAAGAAAGAGAAAGGAATGAGATAATTTCCAGCTGCTCGCTCATACTTAAGCGAGAGAAATCGATGATATCGATTAATACAATATCCGTTTCGATAGCTCTTTGGTACATTGTTTCTCCGTATCTCTTTTGAAATAGACCCATATTGTATACAAGGTGAACTCTAAAAACCCTGAGTTGATCAAACTTATATTTCAGCGTTTAGGAATGTGTGTTACCATTTCTGAAAATATCGTAGGATTATAATTATGCAGAAACGGACAAAAATTTTAGCTACTGTCGGCCCCTCTTCTGAGAGCGTGGAGACCTTATCTGCACTGATTAAAGCGGGGGTAAATGTCTTTCGACTCAATTTTAGCCACGGAACGCATGAATATCACTCCAATGTGTTGGCCAATATCCGTACGGCCATGCGTAATACCGGATTAATCGTCGGGGTTTTACAAGATATTAGTGGACCTAAAATCCGTGTCGGGAAACTTAAAGAAGATTTTTATTTACAAAAAGGGGACAGGCTAGATTTTCATTATGATTTAATAGATGGGGAAAAAATCGAGGAAAATCACTATCGCTTATCCATCAATCAAAGTGATGTTCTAAAAATGCTCAATATAGGGGATGCGATTTATTTATATGACGGGAGTATCCGTGCACGTATCATTGAATGCACTGCTGAGTGTGTTCAGGCTATTATCGAAAATAAAGGGAAACTTTCGTCGAATAAAGGGGTGAATTTCCCAAATACCCGTTTGGGCATCGAGATACTGACCCCCAAAGACAAACTGGATATGGAATGGGGGGTGGCAAACGGTGTCGATTTCATGGCGATTTCATTTGTCCAAAATGCAAAGGATATGATTCAAGCACGTGAGATTGTGCATGCTTGCGGCGGAGAAGTTCAGTTGTTTGCAAAAATAGAAAAATTTGATGCTGTTGAAAATATTGACGAAATATTACGTCACTCGGATGGGATTATGGTGGCGAGGGGAGATTTGGGGATTGAAGTTCCGTACTATCGGGTTCCGACCATTCAAAAGATGTTGATTCAAAAAGCCAATGAACATTCCAAACCGGTTATTACCGCAACGCAAATGCTCCTTTCCATGACCGAAAAAGAGTCTGCTACCCGTGCTGAGATTAGCGATGTGGCCAATGCCGTATTGGACGGTACGGATGCCGTGATGCTTTCTGAAGAGAGTGCCATCGGACACAATCCCGTATTAGTTGTTGAGACGATGGTGAATACGATTCAAGCAATTGAAGAGATTTATCCTTTCGGAAAATTTACCGAATTCGGATACGATGATACTATGGATGTGGTGAACGAATCGGCAGTACGGCTGGGCGATTCGCTTCGAGCAGAGGGGATAATCGCGATGACAACGTCGGGGGCATCGGCGAAAAAGCTCTCCCGTTACCGTCCAAGAATGACCATATATGCAGCTACGCATGATGAACGTGTCGCACGGCTATTAAGTATTGTATGGGGCGTTGTACCGGCCTATTTGATCAAAAAAGGGCGTCTTGAAGAGATGTTAAGTGAGATCATTCATAGTGGGCTTAATCGGGATATTATTGATAAAAACCGAACCTATATTTTTACAGCGGGATATCCGATCGGGACACCGGGGACGACAAATGTCATCCGTATCTTACGTGAAAATGAGATGACTTTTTTTGGGGAGACAAAAACCGTTAGCTCTAAAAACAAAAAGGTGGAAGAAAAATTCCCACATTATTTTGAGAAAGTGGACTGAAAAATGCTTTAATCAAGGCTGAGGGGTCGCGTGTTTGTTGTTTCGTCACACCAAGCCCCCCTCAACCTTCTCTCTATTACGCTACAATTTCACTATGACAACCGATACCTTATTTACAAAACCGATTTCCAAACAATTTGAATTTGATGCCGATGTAGCAGCGGTATTTGATGATATGCTCATCCGTTCGGTCCCTTTTTACAAAGAATCGCAAGCGCTTACTCGCCGATTTGCGCAAAATGTTCTTCAAGAGGGGGGGATTGTATACGACTTAGGGTGTTCAACGGCTTCATTGCTTTTGGATATTGAACGCTCTCATGAGAAACACGATGCATTGCGTTTGATCGGAATTGATAATTCGACGGCGATGATTGCGCATGCTCGTAAAAAGATAGAGGCATACGGATCTAAAATTGAATTGGTAGAGGGTGATATCCTAACCTATCCGTATGAAGAAGCACGAGTTATTGTTAGCAACTACACGTTACAGTTTATCCGTCCGATTGTACGTGACACCCTGGTCCGGACAATTTTTGATGCACTTTCAGAGGGAGGGGTATTTATTTTTAGTGAAAAAGTGGTGAGTGAGGATCCGAAATTAGGTAAAGAACTCATTGATTGTTATTATGATTTCAAAAAAATTCAAGGGTACAGTGAATATGAAATCGTACAAAAGCGTGAAGCACTGGAAAATGTATTAATCCCTTATACCATGAATGAGAATATTCAAATGGCAAAAAACAGCGGATTTAAAACCTGCGACGTTTTATTCCGATGGGCAAATTTCGCGACATTTATCGCTATAAAATAGGTTCACCATACTTTGCCGATAGTAGGCTTCTGGACAGGCTGTAACGCCTCTTTAATCTCTTTATAATCGACAATATTTTTATCACATTTTTGGTGATAATACCCTTGCGCATCATAATACTCTTCGCAATCATTATAATATCGCAGACTCACTCCGCGCTCATTAAAACATCCGGTTATCAATAGGGGTAATAATAGTAAAAGTTTTGTCTTCATCCGAATATTGTATCTCATCTGGGTTTAAAGCTGTCCGTAGTTTTGCAAAACGCCCTTAAAAAACATTCACTCTCGCATTTTGGATTTTTGGCGGTACAGATATAGCGTCCAAAGAGGACGAACCCTTGGTGGAGACGATGCAGCTCAGTTTTAAATTTTTTAACCAAGGTCGCTTCGGTAGCGCTTGGTGTAAGATCATCGCTGAGCCCCAGCCGATGGCTCACTCTAAAAACATGGGTATCGACGGCCATCAGATTGGCTTTGGTATATTCGATCAAAACCACATGGGCTGTTTTTTGTCCTACTCCGGCAAGGGTTGTGAGCTCTTTTTCATCTAAGGGAATTTCACCGCCATAGAACTCTACGACCCTTTTTGCCATTGTAATGAGATTGATCGCTTTGTTATTAAAAAATGAGCAGCTTTGAATTATTTGTTTCACATCGTCTAAATCCGCCTTTGCCAAGGCTTCAGGGGTTGGATAAGCAGAAAAAAGTGCAGGGGTGATGAGGTTTACCCGTTTATCGGTGCATTGCGCGGAAAGGGCTACCGCGATGACGAGTTCATAGGCATTTTTATAATCCAATTCCGTCACGGCTTCACTGTAGCGTTCTAAAAAAGCAGATTTTATCTCTTCAATCTCTTTTTTGGTTGATTTTTTCATCAAAAAGCCTATCTTTTTTTATTCGTATTGTATCATTAAGGGGAAAAAATAGGTGAGTCGAAAATTTTGTGTTACAATATCCGATTTTCCAACAAAATTTGTTATTTTGAGTGCAGGAGATAAGCGTGGGATTAATGAGTCTGATTAAAAAGCTATTTGGAAACAATGAGCATTTTGCTGCCGAAAGTGACCAAAATATTAATAAAGAACTGTTTTATAGAGTACTTGACACCGATCCCGCTGCACTGTTGTTTTTTACCAAAGAAAACGGATGGATCGGGGCAAACAAAGCATTTTTCGAGTTGGTTCCACTCCAAAATATAGAACAATTACGTACCCAGCATGAGAGTATCCGCGAACTTTTTGCTCATGAGGACGAAGAGGTATTTACCGAAATCGATAAAAGCTGGCTTGATTATATCCGTACCCATTGTCCACATGGTTACGGTCTTTCGATTTTGGACCCGCACGGAACGATGCACTCATTAGTCGCTACCTGTACACTGCTCAATCAAGGCGGCAGTGACCTTTATCTACTCCGGTTAGAAGATCAAAGCAAGCTGGTCGAGCTTAAAGCGGAAGTCGTAGAGGTTGAACAGCTTAAAAGCAAATTTCTCGCTAACATCGGACATGAATTTCGTACTCCTATGAACGGTATATTAGGATTTGTAGAGTTGCTTACCAAAACAGCACCTACCGATACTCAGCTTGAATATATCCACTCCGTTCAGGGGTCTGCGCGCAACTTGATGTCAAATATCGAAAATTTACTCGATTTAGCGCAAATGCAAAACGGTCGTTTGCACGTTAGCAAAGCCGAATTTAACATTGTTACAGAGATGGAGGAGCTTGCGCGGGGTTGTGTTTCATTGGGCAATGACAAGGGGGTCGGAGTGCTCTTTTTTATCGATCCGAAACTTCCTACCAACATAACCGGAGACATCCGGAAAATAAAACAGGTAATTAATAACCTTTACAATAATGCTCTTAAATTTACCCAAGCGGGTGGCCGTATTACGATCGAAGTTAAGCTCTTAAAACGTAACACTACGGGTACGTGTAATATTGGATTTATGGTTAAAGATACCGGAAAAGGGATTAGTAAAACCGATCTTGTCTATATCACCCGCCCGTTTGTTTCAGGTGACCATGCCGATAACCGCCTTGGGGTAGGATTAAGTCTTTCCCATGGCTTGATCTCCTTAATGGGAGGAGAACTCAAAATCACAAGCGACGAGGGGAAAGGGTCCTCCTTTAGTTTTGCATTAACTTTGGAAGGATCCTCTGATCAAGCGATGCAGATGATAAGTGCCCATTCAGCCAAAGTGGTGTTGATCGATGAAAAACGGCTTGATGATGCAAACCATCTTACCAATTATCTTCGAAGTTTTGGGGTAACCGTCACCAAAGCACAAATGATTGATGAAACCATTTTTTCCGATGCAGAGGTAGTTTATCTCATAGCATCGCAAGAAAAAACCGATTGGACCATGAAGCTATCGAGTATGAACCGCTCCTGTAAAACGGTCCTTTTGCTAGAACAGCATGAACGGCTTCAAGCCCGCATGCTTCATGTCGTGGACAGTTCACTCTCTAAGCCGCTGCTCCCTACTCCGTTGCTTGCCCATTTGATTGAAATATTTAATCTTCCTACCACTCCAAGTGTGTTAGCACCGCAATTCCAGCGAGGAATTAACGCGTTGGTTGTTGAAGACAACTTGATCAATCAGCGCCTAATTAAACTATTGCTTAAAGAGTACGGTATTCAAGTCTCTGCGGTTTCCAATGGAGATGAAGCGGTTGAAATGTGTCGTATACAGACGTTTGATATCGTCTTTATGGATATTGATATGCCGATTAAAGACGGTATTCTTGCAACGCAGGAGATTAAAGCCGAAGAGGGCCCCGCACGGGTCGGTCGAATGCCGATTATTGCCTTGACCGCCCTTGCTATGGAAGGGGATCGTGAGTATATTTTAGGGAGAGGGTTGGATGATTATCTCTCGAAACCTCTTACGCGCGAAAAACTTGAATATGTTCTTCAAAAATATTTAAAAGTCTCATTATAGGAATAACAATGCTCTATTTAGAAAGCTTTGAAAACCAATATGCCGGATTAATCGGAATGCTCACGTCGTGTGCCAATTTGCATAGTGATCCGATGGTTTATGTTCAAATGTCGGGGAGTTTGGTCGGATGTAATGAACAGCTTTTAGAGCTATTTGGGGTCGATTCACTGTTGGATATAGAACCGGTAGGTGAGTGGTTTAGTCCGCAAGGGGTAGAACTCTCTTTTTTACTCTCACAACCGGGTGCTTATAGAGGTACAATAAATGCGATTGGGCACGAATATACGGCAGCGGTAAAATCGGAAGTAATTATAGTGGAAGATGCCCCCATCGTCGCCTTAGTTTTTCGGGACAACTCTATCCTTGAGCGTGCACGGGCTGCCGAGCGTTATTTTGAACAATTTAAAAAGAAATTTTTGACCAATATGTCACATGAATTTCGTACTCCGATGAATGCAATTATCGGATTTACCGATCTTTTAAAAAGCAGCCCTTTAAGTTCATGGCAGCAAGAGTATGTGGAGATGACGAGCCGCAGTGCGTTATCCATGATGCGTAACATCGAAAATTTGCTTGAATTGACACAAGTGGAGAGTGGCAGCATTCATACGAATTTGGCATTGTTTAATCCGTTGGAAGTATTTGAAAATTTTTCAATGCAATTTAATGATTTGGCGGTGAGCAAAGAGATTCAATTGATGTTTTTGATTGATCCGCATCTCCCTAAAACAATGATCGGGGATCAAGACAAAATTACGGCCATTATGCGTAATCTCATTCAAAACGGGATTAAATTTACCGAAGAAGAGGGGCGAGTTCTTGTTGAGATCGTCATTGTTAAAGAAGAAGGCAATTTTATCGAAGTAGAATATGCGGTCAGTGATACCGGTATCGGGATTGAAAATGAACGGGTAAAAACTCTTCTCCGTCCCTTCGCTTCGGCATGGGAAAATCAACGTAAAGGGAAAGACGGTTTAGGAATCGGACTTAGCCTTAGTCACAAATATATTGATATGATGCATTCTCATCTCATGCTCGCATCCCAAAGCGGTAAAGGGTCACGTTTCTCGTTTCGGATTACCCATCAGGTTAATGAAAGCGGTACTTTTGAATTTGTTGAAGGGACGCAGGCTTATGTCTATACGCAAGATCATATCCTCTCGTCGCAAGGGGCATTACTCCAAAAATATCTTGAAATGTTTAATGTCCGTACGAGCGCTATCAATAATCTATTAAATACGCAGCTGCATGAATGCGACGTACTTTTTTTAGATACTCCTCATATTGCTGCATCTCAAATCGAAGCGCTGAAATCGACCTACCCGAATCTTCAAATAGTTCCGATTATGAAATTGGATTACGGAGAAAAGGCGGATGCCATTATTGATTTGGTAGCATCGATCGTGACCGTACCGATTCTTCCAAGTTCTCTGCATAAAACGTTGGCCGTTATTTGGAATACGATGCCAAAAGAGTATATTTCACGAAGTCATGAGATACAAAGCATCCCTGCACAAGAGAATGTTAAAATCCTTGTCGCAGAGGATAATTTGATCAATTTACGGCTCCTTGAGACCATTTTACTGCAACAACATTTCCGTGTTATTGCAGTTGATAACGGTCAAAAAGCGGTTGATGCATATCTCAAAGAACATTTTGACTTGGTACTGATGGATATTGATATGCCGGTGATGGACGGTTTGATGGCAAATCGCCTGATTAAAGAGATTGATAAACGTGATAGCAGAGGATTCGTTCCTGTCATTGCCTTGACCGCCCACGCACTGATCGGTGACCGTGAACGAATCGTTGCGGCAGGATTGGATGCCCATTTGGCTAAGCCGATCGATAAAAATTTCCTTTTACAGACGATTGACCGTTATCTCAAAATTGCTCAACAAAAGCGTCAGAATTATCCTGTTTAATATTGGTTGTTTATTGCATACTATACTCGCAAATGTATTATAATGCCGAATTCAAAATCCCCTGCAATTTGGGGAACTAAACAAGGATAACAATGAAGCGATATTATGCCGCTTGGATTTTAGGTTTATTATTAAGTGCTCCAATAGCATCAGCGGCTGTTTTGGCGACGGTGAACGGCGATGAGATTACTTCAGATGAGGTAAATAAAGTATTGTTAGAGGGGACACAAGGGCGGTTTGATTCTCTCCCTGCTGATAAACAAAACGAGTTGCGTCAAAGAATTATCGAAGGGATGATTGCGCAAGAGCTAGTCTACGATGATGCACAGCGCACGGGTGTATTGGATTCCAAAGAGTATAAGCAAGAACTTCAAGTATTAATGGATCGCATGAAAGTACAGCTTGCGGCTAAAATATGGGAACAAAACCAATTTGAAGCGATCAAAGTGGATGCGAAAGAGGTTAAAGCCTATTATGATGCCAATCCGGATGAATTTGTGGATAAAGAAAAAATTCATGCACGTCATATTTTGGTAAAAACAGAGGCCGATGCCGATGCAATTATCAAAAGTATGAGAGGATTGAGTGGAGATAAACTAAGAACGGAGTTTATAGCGCAAGCCAAATCAAAATCTACCGGACCGAGTGCGGCAAAAGGGGGAGATCTTGGATATTTCCCACGTGGACAAATGGTTCCATCCTTTAATGATGCAGCATTTGCCATGAAAGAGGGAAGTATCTCAACCTCTCCGGTACAAAGTCAGTTCGGGTATCATGTTATTTACGTAGAAGATAAAAAAGCGGCAAAAAAACTTGGATTTGACGAAGTGAAAAATTTCATTGAGCAACGTTTAAAAATGGATAAATTTAAAGCGTATATGGAAAAGAAAATGAACGATTTGCGTTCAAAAGCAAAAATTAATTACTCAAAATAAACTGCACTGTATTCCCGCAAATGCGGGAATACAACCATTACTTAGTTTCTATCAATCGCATTCAAATCATTAAACGCTACTTTTACCCGATTCACCAATGTTTTTTGTCCATCTCGGAGCCATTTACGCGGATCGTAGTATTTTTTATTCGGTTTGTCTTCACCCTCAGGGTTTCCGATTTGTCCTTGGAGATAATCTTTATACTTCTCGTAATAATCTTTTACCCCTTCCCAGGTTGCCCATTGGGTATCGGTATCGATATTCATTTTGATAACGCCGTAGCTGATCGCTTCGCGGATCTCTTCGAGAGTGGAACCTGAGCCGCCATGGAAGACAAAATTGACCGGTTTTGCCGATGCGGTGTTAAATTTTTTCTGGATGTATTTTTGGGAGTTGTCCAAAATAATAGGGGTTAGGACAACGTTACCGGGTTTATAGACCCCATGGACGTTTCCAAACGATGCCGCAATGGTGAAATTTTTACTGACAGCCATCAGCTTTTCGTAGGCGTAGGCAACGTCTTCAGGCTGGGTGTAGAGGAGCGAATTGTCAATATTGGTGTTATCTACACCGTCTTCTTCACCACCGGTAACCCCCAGTTCGATTTCCAGTGTCATTCCGATTTTAGACATACGCTCTAGATAGCGAACGCAGGTTTCCACATTCTCTTCGAGACTCTCTTCGGAAAGGTCGAGCATGTGAGAACTAAAAAGAGGCTTGCCATGCGCTTTGAAGTGGGCTTCTCCTGCGTCCAAGAGAGCATCGATCCATGGGAGAAGAGAGCGTGCGGCATGGTCCGTATGGAGTATGACGGGAAGCCCATACGCTTCTGCCATCATGTGGACGTGCATTGCTCCGCTGATAGCACCGGCAATGGCAGCTTTTTCATTTTCGTTGCTCAACCCTTTGCCGGCATAATAGCTCGCACCGCCGTTTGAAAATTGGATAACAACCGGAGAATTGACTAATTTGGCCGCTTCGAGAACACCGTTGATAGAATCGGTTCCGACAACATTGACAGCGGGAAGCGCGTATCCCTCTTCTTTGGCGATCTCAAAAAGTTTTTGGACATCATCACCGAACAATACACCGGGTTTTATCACTTCTAGAATGCGTTTGGACATAACTTTACCCCACAGTTGAAATAGACGATATTATATCCTTAGAGCAATAATGATAGAATTAAAAAAGATTAAATGTGGGAGTGTAACGGTTGAGACGACTAGTAATCATCGTAATACTCCCGATAACACTTCTTTGGGGAGCTGCATTAAAGGTTCCGTTTGAAACGCTCTCTGATCCTTTGCAGAAAAGTGCCACGCCGATCGAAAGATTAAGCCACAAGCCGATTATGAAGCCCAATCAGGTTCTTTTAGGGAGCTTTTTGAGTGGGATAGAAACGATGCTTATCAAAGGGGGCGAGTTAGCAAATGCACACGATGTTGATAAAGAGAGGTTAAATCTTTATTTGAAAGATTTAAGAGATCTCGCGCAAAAAAAAGAGGCAATAGAGGCGATATACCGTCAATCCCTTACAACAGCGATTCATGAATCGGATAAAAAAAGTTTTGAAGATCTTGTTTCCGTGCCGCTCGATCCGCTCCATCATCCTAGAATTCGTGCCGAAGTGATCACTTTTTACCAAAAAAATTATCCGCATCTTTCAATCAAGAGTGTTGAAGCCCTGTGTGATGAGCAAGCGTTAGAAAATAAAAGTATTCAGATTGCGATAGAGCAGGAACAAGCATACGAAGAGCATTTGCGTATTTTAAAGCGTTCCGAAGTGATGGGGGTGAAAAAAACAGCGCAAATCGGTTCACGTAACAGCGTGATATTGAGTGCTGATACCAGTGCAAACGGTGGAGTTGAATTTGAAGCGGAAAATCTTAATCCCTACACTGTAACCTTGAGTGTCGATTTTGAATCCCTAACCAATCTTAAGTCCCCAATCGCACTCCCCTTGTATGTAGAGATACCGGGACGAAGCAAGAAGAAAATTTTGGAACTTGCTCGAATTGATCCCAGAGGGGTGAGTGATTATCGTTCATCGTATGGCTGGGTACGCGGTTCGGCATTTGCGCGGCATAATGACGATTATCTGTATGCCCTCCCTTTTGCCCATGGGGCAAATATATGTGTATCGCAAGGGTATCACGGTGAAACGTCGCATAAGGGGCTATCGGCGTACGCGATTGATTTTCCGGTTCCTATCGGAACTCCGATTTATGCTGCAAGAGAGGGGACCGTCGTAGGTTCAGAGGGATCAAGCAATCAAGGGGGAGCCAGCCCTGAATACCGAAAATTTGCTAATTACGTCATACTTGAACACAGTGATGGGACGATGGGGAACTATTACCACCTCAGACAAGGGGGGGCAGTTGTGAAGATCGGAGAGAAGATTACTAAAGGACAGCTGATCGCCTATTCAGGCAATACGGGTTATAGCAGCGGTCCGCATCTCCATTTCAGTGTCAGTAAAGTAGACCCGGTAACAATGCGTAGACCGATGAATCTACCCGTTAAAATACAAACTGCGACCCAAATTGTGACTTTGCCTCACAAAGGTGATCAATATACGGTACAATAATTCCATTGATTTTTACTAAAAGGTCGTTCATGTTTGACACTGTCAGATCTAAGATTATTTTTTCCACGTTAATGTTTAGTTTTATGGGATTAGGGGCGATTTATTGGTATCTTACCTCTACCTTCCACCACTTTTCGAACGACACGGCAAAACGTTCATTGACTATGTTGAGCCAATCTATTTTCCAGACGCTATCGGGGAGTATGCTGGCGGGTGACCCCAAAGTGGTCGCCGAAGCGATAGGGCATGCTCAGGAAATCGAAGGGATTGAAAAATTAAAGATTCAAAAATCGCAACAGGTGATTGATCTATTCGGCTTGGATGAAAAATTTAGTGATGAACCGATGGTTCAAGAGGTCTTTAAAACCAAAGAACCCAAAGTAGTTGAGCTTACCGATGGGGCTCATACGATACGATTATTGCAACCGCTTGTCGCGGAAGAGCGATGTACTGCCTGTCATACGAATGTTCAAGTTGGGCAAGCTATCGGTGTTATGGACTTAACGATTTCTCTCGAAAAAAATGATGCGGCGATTGGAGAAACACAGACCGTTTTACTTATCGCACTAAGCGTCGTTGTCATAATCTTTGTATCCGTATTAAATATTTTCTTTGGCAAAGAGGTATTGGGACCTTTAGATGGGCTTAGAACGCGTATCGGTGCGTTGGTAAGCGGTGATAAAGATTTGACCAAACGGCTCGAAGTGACTAAAAAGGATGAATTTTCACAAGCGGCAGTGGCGGTGAATAATTTTGTCTCCATGGTGCAAGAAACGGTTAATCAAGTGAAAGAACTCGGTACCCAAAATAGTACTATTGCTACCACTATTACGGATGCAACCCGTAATATTTCCAAAGGGGTAGAACAAGAACGGCTTATAGTGGAAGCGACGACACAAAAAAGCCATTCGATTAAAGAAATTTTATCGGGAGCGATTTCTATTTCGGAACAGACACAGAAAAATGTTGCGAATGCGAATAAAGAGCTTGTAACGGCTAAAGATGCCCTTTCCCGTTTAGTTGGGGAAGTGGATGGATATATTGAAACCGAGCATGAGATGGCTTCGCAACTCATTGCATTGCGAAACGATGCCGATCAGGTTAAAAATGTCTTAGGGGTGATTAAAGATATTGCCGATCAGACCAATCTTCTTGCGCTCAATGCTGCTATTGAAGCCGCGCGTGCAGGGGAACATGGGCGCGGATTTGCGGTTGTTGCCGATGAAGTTCGAAAACTTGCTGAACGGACTCAAAAAAGTTTGACTGAGATTGAAATTAATGTCGGTACGATTGTTCAATCCATTAATGACGTAAGTGATAAAATGGGCGACAATGCAAAAAATATGAATGAGCTTACCCAAATTTCCAATGAGGTGGAAGAGAAAATATCCGCAACTTCCGCAGAGATGGAGCGTTCTGTTTCCGTGGCGCAACGATCGTATAATGATTCGGTTGAAGTGGTCGGTCATATTGAATGGATAATAGAAAAAATTTCTCAAATCAACCAAGTTTCTGAATCGAATAAAAAAAGTGTTGAGCAAATTCAAAATGATTCAGCACAGTTGCTGGATGTAGCCCATTCATTGCAATCACGAATCAATGAGTTTAAAAGCTAAAAACACCGATCCATAACGCATCGTCACTGGTTGATAAGACTTGGTGACGTGTATGGCGTTCTAAGAAAAGAGAATCCCCCTCTTTTAGGCAATGATGATTCCCTTCGATCTCTATCATTGCACTTCCTCGCACCAAAATCACCCATTCATCTTCTTCTTGGTCGTAGTTTTCTCCCGCAACAGTGAGTCGAGAACGAATGGCATCGATTTTCAGTGTTGAGCTTTGATGGAGGGTAACAAAGGATTCTTCTCCTGCTTCGGGTTCCATTATCTCGTAAATATTCATGGGGACACTCCTAAGTTTACGCGTGATATGATTGCACCATTATATGATTATAAAAGCGTGCTGTTCATGAAAAATATTGTGCTGATTGGATTTATGGGTGTGGGCAAAGGCTCTGTCGCCCGTGAAATGGTTAAAAGATCTCGTTTGGTTTCTCTGGATACGGATGATATTATCGAGAGTATGGAAAATCGGAAGATTAAAAAGATTTTTGCCGAAGAGGGTGAGGAATATTTTCGCTCTCTTGAGCGTAAAGTTGCACGATGGCTTCAAAAGAAGGTAGATAGGACGCTTATCTCTACCGGAGGCGGTTTTTTTAAAGTTCCAAATTTAAAGAAAATTGGAACGGTTGTGTTGCTTAATGCCCCTTTTGACGTGATATACAACCGAATTTTAGAACATCCGGAGTCGGGGAAGAAGTTACGGAAGCGTCCTTTGTTTCAAGATATAGAACGTGCTCGTGCACTGTACGAAGAGAGACTCCCTTTGTATCTTAAAGCGGCCGATATTGTGATCGATGTTAGCGATAAAGAGATGGTGACTATTGCGCGAGAAATTTTAAAAAAGGTTAAAAAATGAAAAAAATTCTTTTATTTTTGCTTCTTATGGCATTTTCATTAAATGGTGCTGCCATAAAGTGGGAAAAAGAGTATACCAGTGCCCTCAAGCAGTCAAAAGTACTTAATAAACCGATGATGTTTATTATTTCAAATCATAATTGCCATTTTTGCGTTCAATTTGAAAATACGACGCTAAAAGATCCCCGAGTAATTCAAAAGTTGAATGCCGACTTTGTCAGTTCAATGGTCTATGTAGATGAAAATCCTCTTTATCCACGTCAATTATTTGTCGGGGGAACGCCGGGAACATGGTTTCTGAAAAGCGATGGAGAGCCGATGTTTGAACCGGTGATGGGTGCGGTAGATGCCGAAACATTTTTAAAAGCGCTTGATATAGTCAAAAAAGAGTATGTAAAAAATACTCCCAAAAAGTAATTGAAGGAAAATAATGACGCTCATTCACACTAACGATACCAATTTCTCTGAGGTTTTTGCAGAACTTTTAGGACGGGGAAAAATGGATATGGAGCATGTTTCCTCGATTGTTAAGGGTCTTATTGATGAGATCCGCACCGAGGATGATGCGGCATTGCTCACCCATATCGCCAAATTTGACCGATGGAACCCCTCATCGGGAGTTGAATTGCGTATCGATACGGAAGATATGAAAAAGGCATACGAGGCGTTAGACTCAACGCTTAAAGCTGCACTCCATTTGGCATACGATCGTATCCGTGCCTATCATGAAAAACAACTGCCGAAAAGCTGGTTTGACACTGAAGCTAACGGAACGATTTTGGGACAAAAAGTGACTCCGGTAGATCGTGCCGGGCTTTATATCCCTGGGGGGAAAGCGGCGTATCCAAGCTCATTGCTGATGAATGTTATCCCCGCACAGGTTGCAGGGGTAGAACATATTGTCGTAACGACTCCCACTCCCGATAATGAACCTAATGAGCTTCTTTTAGCGGCATGTCACTTATGCGGCGTTACGGAAGTATTCAAAGTAGGCGGAGCGAGTGCGATCGCTGCGATGGCATACGGGACGGCAACGATTCCTAAAGTGGATGTCATCACCGGACCGGGAAATATTTTCGTCGCGACGGCGAAAAAAATGGTATTTGGAGAAGTAAATATCGATATGATCGCAGGGCCGAGCGAAATCGGTGTATTGGCGGATGATTCGGCTAATCCGGTACATATTGCAATTGATTTACTCTCCCAAGCAGAGCATGATGAGATGGCAAGTTCGATTTTGATTACACCGTCTCAAAAATTTGCGGATGCATGTGCCATTGAGATTGAAAACTGGCTGAAAAAACTTCCCCGTGAAGAGATCGCCCGTAAATCAATCAATGAACGTGCTGCCATTATCGTTACTGATTCTATGGATGAGGCGGTAAAGCTAATGAACGAGATAGCACCTGAACACTTGGAAGTGGCAACGGATAATCCGTTTGCATTGCTTCCCTCTATCAAACATGCCGGTGCTATATTCTTGGGTCACTATACTCCCGAAGCGATCGGCGATTATGTAGCCGGTCCGAATCATACCCTCCCTACCGGAGGAACGGCTAAGTTTTATTCACCGCTCGGAGTAGAGAATTTTATGAAAAAATCCTCTATTATTTCATTTTCACGTCAAGCGATTAATGAAATCGGTGAAGCGTGTGCCCTTATTGCACACACCGAAGGATTGGGCGCGCATGAAGCATCGGTACGATGCCGTTTGGATAACTAGCATTTTTTTCCTCATTACCGCCATTTCCCCCTCGGGGAATGTTTTCAAATCGTTACATATCAAAAAGTTATAGCAAAAAAGGTCAATCATTTAGTTTTGGTTAACCCAAATTTAGTTACTATCGATCCAGCAGAAATGCCGTTAAATGCCTGTAATCACGGCATCAAATAAAGGTTATTCGAATCAGTTATGATAAGAGAAGCCTATCGTGAATCAGGAATCAAGGAGAATATATGCAATTGGGTTTCTTGGTAGACCTTCATCTCTGTATGGGATGTAAGGGCTGTGAGATTGCGTGTAAAGTGGAAAATGAGGTTCCGCTTAGTACATGGCGTCTTCGCGTAAAATATGTTGATGTAGGGTCATTCCCTGAAACAAAACGGACGTTCACTCCGCTTCGATGTAACCATTGTGCGAATGCGCCTTGTGAGCGTATTTGTCCGGTCAGTGCATTGCACTATCTTGAGAACGGTATCGTGAACATCGATAAAGAGCGTTGTATTGGATGTGCGGGATGTATTATGGCGTGTCCGTACGGGGCTATTTATATCGACCCGCAAACGCAAACGGCGGATAAATGTACCTACTGCGCCCACCGCGTTGCGAGTTCTATGATGCCGTCATGTGTTGTAGCGTGTCCGGTAGAAGCGAATATATTCGGTGATTTGGATGATCCTACGTCCAATATCAGCAAATACATTCAACAACGTCAAGGGGATGTTCAAGTCCGTAAACCGGAAAAAGGGACGGATCCGCACCACTTTTACGTTGGTGGCGGCAATGTTCAACTCAATCCGTTGGCTTCGTTTAGAGGTGAAGGTCATAACCTCTTTAACAAGTTAACTCATCTCCCAGTAGGAGGGCACCACTAATGGTACACGAAACAATTGCGGCAACGAATGCAATAGTAGTTCTAGACGTCGCCCTTCCGGGAATCGTATGGGGTTGGATTATTACCATGAATATGTGGGCGAAGAGTATTGGTACCGGGATTATCTTTTTGGCGTTTTTTCTTTTGAAAAAATACCCTGAACAAACCGGATTTATCCGTCTTCCGGTGGTAGCGGTTTCAATCGTATTTATCCACCTTTTCTTATTTTTTACGGTTATTGATTTGCACCAGATGTTCCGTTTCTGGCATATCTTTTTCCATCCACACCTTACATCGGCGATTACAATCGGTGCGTGGATGGCAACCGGTTTCGTTGGGCTTCTTTTTGCGATGGCATATGCGATCTACATGAAAAAAGACGAAGCGATGTACGATAAATATTTGGGATGGACAGTCTTGCTGGCGATTCCGGTAACATTGTATACTGCAGGGCTTATGGCAGAATCGACCGCTCGTGAGTTATGGCAAATGCCTACTGAGTCGGCACAAATGATTTTGGCCGCACTGTTGGCTGGTTCAGCCGCAATGATCTTGCTTGGAGGAAATAAATTTTCCGATGCAGTCAAAAAAGACCTTGCTGTTATTTTAGGATTAAGTGCGTTTGCCGCCTTTATCCTCTATATGTCTGAGTTGATTTTCGGTGGCATGAAAGCTGAAGAGGTTGGGGCGACTTTAGAATTTATCAAAGGCGGTGAATACACCGTGATGTTCTGGATCGGTCAGGTGATGGCATTTTTGGCTCCGATGGCATTGGTATGCATCAGCCTTAAAAACAAATCGTATTATCTATTGAAAATTGCAGCGGTCAGTGCATTGATCGGTTTATGGGTTGCTAAACATGTATGGTTAGTCATTCCACAATTGTTAAACATGAGCTAAGAGGGTGAATATGATGTATTTAGAAAGCAGAAGAACATTTTTAAAAGGTGCCGCATTTACCGTAGCCGGCGCTGCAATTGCCAAGGGTGTCTTTACCAGTGATGCCGCGGCTGAATCGGTTGAAAAGAGCAAATTTACGAATACCCCTGATACGCTCTCGTTTTATCCTCCGCTCGATCAATGGGATAATTTCCAAGAGCTTGACGGTACGGATTGGAAACGCGGTGGGATCGGTCGACACGGCGTACGCAGTGAAGAGAATCCGGACGGTATTTTAGTACATGACTTTATGGTTATTCCAACATGTTGCTCCAACTGTGAAGCGTCATGCGGATTGACGGCATGGGTTGATAAAAAAACGATGACCGTACGTAAATATATGGGGAACCCTCTTCATCCGGGTTCACGTGGACGTAACTGTGCCAAAGGGTATGCGGTACAATCGCAGATGTACGATCCGGATCGTATCCCGTTTCCATTGAAACGGGCTCCTGGGTCAAAACGTGGTGAGGGTAAATGGATTCGTACCACGTGGGATGAAGCGATGAGCACCATCGGTAAAAAGATGGGGGATACTATCCGAATTGGAGATGAACTCTCTAAAAAATCGGTAATGTACCACGTCGGTCGTCCGAATGAAAACGGTTTTGTCCCTAAAATTTGGGAAAGTTTGGGTCTTGACTCGTATAACTCCCATACCAACATTTGTTCAGCTAACGGACGTACGCCATCGATTCATTTTATTAATGATGACCGTACCAGTCCGGACTGGGGAAATGCAAAACTCATTTTCCTCAATTCATCACATGCGGCGGATGCAGGGCACTATTTTGCGCAAGCGGCGGCATTTATTGCTGATGCGCGTAAGAAGGGTGCAAAAATGGTCGTTATGGACCCGCGTCTATCCAACTCAGCGGGTATTGCTGATCTTTGGTTAGCTCCGTGGCCGGGAACGGAATCGGTTATTTACCTCTATTTAGCCAGCCGTATTTTGAATGATAATTTGGTGAATAAAGCGTTTGTTAAACGTTGGTTCAACTGGGATACCTTGATGAACGACAGCGATTATCTCCATTATATGGTTGAGAAAGGGTATATTTCTAAAGTGCCAGAGGCTCGTAGCTTTGAGAGTTATCTTGAACTTTTAAAAGAGATGTATGCACCGTATACCCTCGAATTTACCGAAAAAGAGACCCATATTCCTGCGTACAAACTTGAAAAACTGTATGAGATGTTCATTTGGGCAGAAGATGCAATTTCAACGTATGTATGGCGTGCAACGGCTGCGGGTAACCGTGGTGGTTGGATGGCCGGTAAAGCGGTATTCTTTGTGACCGGTTTGCGCGGAGCCATCGGAAATGTCGGTGGTACCGGCTGGTATCACTGGCACGATATTTCCGTCGGCGGAAAAGGGGGAAGCTCTACTGTCGGTCAAGGTAAAGGGGGTGCTGATGTACCGAAGGTAAAAGCTTGGAATGAATTGACATGGCCTCCTGAATGGCCAATTTCTACTTACGAAATGTCATTTTTATTACCACACCTTTTGAGTGATACCGAGTGGCAGAAAAAATGGAACGATCGCGGATTGCAAGTACCGAGTAAACTCTCTGTTTATGCTCCCCGTATGTACAACCCGGTATGGATCAATCCGGACGGTTTCCGCTGGATTGAAGTGCTTAAAGACGAGTCTAAAATGGAACTTACCTTTAACCTCTCTCCGGTATGGTCGGAAACAAACTGGTATATGGACTATGTTCTCCCTGTCGGACTTGCGGGTGAACGTCATGATCAGCACTCCGAAGCAACGATCCCTGCACGATGGACAACGTTCCGTCAGCCGGTATTGCGCGTAGCGCTTGAAAAATCGGGCTGGAAACCGAAAAATCCTAACCGTGCAACCCTCGAAGCACACGTTAAAGCGGGTCTGGGTGAAGTGTGGGAAGAGAATGAGTTCTGGTTCCAGTTATGCACCGATTATATCGATCCGGACGGCAGTCTCAACATCAAAAAAATGTGGGAATCCAAACGTCATCCGGGCAAAGCGGTCACGATTGCCGAATGGTACGATGCGGCATTTGGAGATAACTTACCGAGACTTCACGAAACGGTAATGAATGACGATCGTTACACCAAAGAAGAGTTTCCTGTATATTCGTATATGCGTGACCACGGCGTTTGGCTCGAAGAGGACAAAATTTATAATGTTCAAGAGCGAGAACTCAAAATCGAAGAGGGGAAAGTCGAATCGTATGAACATAAATACGATGCGGGTTCAATGAGCGTCGATGCTTCTGGAATTATCAGTGCAGTAGATGAAAAAGGGACGTCGAAAAAAATCGGTATCCAAATTGACGGTAAAAAAGTTCAAGGATATACGACTCCGACACGTAAACTGGATGTCTATACCCAATGGGTGGCAAAAGATTGGAAATGGCCGGAATACGCAATGGCAATCTATCCACGTAATGATAAAGAGAAAGAAGAGATGGTTCATATTCTTTCTCATGTTAATCATGTTTACATGAAAGAGGCAAATTCATTTGCTCTCAATACGGTATTCCGTCTGCCGTATAATATTCATACCCGTTCGGCGAACTCCAAACACCTTATGGAGATCAGCCAAAACCATGACCCGATCTGGATCAGTACGGGTGATGCAAAACGTCTCGGATTTAAACGCGGTGATGCAATTCGTGTTAAAATCGTCGATACGGTTTCGGGCTTAGAGAGCGGTCATTTTGTTGCGATGGCAGTTCCAACCGAAGGTGTCCTTCCGGGAACACTCGCGTGTTCACACCACGGCGGACGCTGGAAATTGACCAACCATGTAACCATTCCTAATGGCGTGACCGATGGAAAAGTAGTACCGGGGGTTGCTCCACGTGATTTGAGTAACAAAGAGTTCCTCAAAGAATCTCCGGCTAATGTCGGTAAAGAGGGTGGACAAAGTATCATTGACAACTATGAGGGTACTACGGGGCTTAATAGTTTCGGGGTACCTGTTGCTGAGATCCAAATGGACGGTAAAGTAGGTAAACTCAAATACGTTGAGGGGATTAAACCTTTCCATACAGAGCGTTTTGCCGAGTATAACCGTGATTCCGGTAACGTATGGTGGGATGGGCTAAGCGGTTCATGGCAAAATGCCGTAGCGGCTCCGCATCCGGATCCGGTATCGGGTATGCACTGTTGGCACCATAAAGTACTTTTGGAACCGGCACAGCCGGGTGATAAAATTGGGGATATTTTTGTCAATTATGACAATAATATGAAAGTGTATCAAGCATGGAGAGATAAACTTTCACGCGGTTTGGATTCCAATTCTAAACTTCGACGTCCTCGCCATATCTTCCGTCCTTGGGTTAAGTTGGATCCAGCGTCGTACGAAGTGAACATCAAAGCTTAAATATCTATCTCCTCCCTATTTTTATAGGGACTTCATAAAGGGCTTTTCAGCCCTTTTAGCTACAATCTAATACTTAATTTAAAGGCCTAAACGTTATGGATGAGATCATTGCACGAAGCAATATTTATGCACTTCTTTCTCGAATATTACTCCAAGAGTTGGACAGTGAGATTCTCGATACCCTAAAAAGCGATCCTACGGTGTTGGAATTTTTACCTCATTGGAATACGTGGGAACAGCGTACAAAGCTAACGAATACACAGCTTTTGGAAGAATATTTAAATCCTGATTTTACGAATCTTTCATTGTTGCATTTAGTCCCGTATGAGACATTCTATACACGAAGCGACCAAATGATTGAAACCGGAGGGGCTAACCCGGTAACTGATGTCTACAGCGCGTATGATTTTGTTGTTGATTATGAAGTTGCCCGTGTTGTCTCTTCGGATCATATCGGAATTGAATTGGAATTTATGCATCATTTGTGTGAAGCAGAAAAAAAAGCGTTGTCTGAACATGACGATGAAGCGGTCAATGAGTTTAAAAAGGTTCAACACCGTTTTTTAAACACCCATTTGCTTCGTTGGGCTCCTATGTATTTGATCAATATGAAATACGAATCACGTACCCCTCTTTATTATGATGTTGCGGAGATGACATTAGAATTTATTCTAAGTGATAACGAATTATTAAGCACGGGATTATAAGAAGTATATGGGACTCTTGAACTTTTCTCCTGCACGATGTGTTCGCGCATTGAGTATTAATTCAATCTGCACGGTTTGCGTCGATGTTTGCCCTACAGCGGCAATCGTCCTGACAGATCGACTCCCGTCTCTTAATCAAGCTCAATGCGTAGGGTGTGGTGGATGCAGTGCCGGATGTCCTACCGAAGCGTTGGCAATGGATGATTTTAATCCGACCGATTTTTTCTTTTCCTTCATCAGTGATGAATCCAATCTCCTTTCGTGCCAAAAAAATATCCCGTGTTTGGCTGCATTGGGGAGTGAGCAGTTGATAGCGCTATGCGGTATGAAAAAAGGGCTAACGCTTGACATAGGTCATTGTGCCCAATGCGAGATCGGTGAAAAGATTCTTAGCGATCTTGCCCCTAGGGTAGAGAATGTTAATTATGCACTTGAAGCTATTGAGTCGCCCTCATACGTTGAGATGGTCGATGTGAATTATAGTGAGGATGAGCGTGGGGAAGTAGAACATAATCGGAGAGATTTTTTTAAAACTTTTCATCTGAAAAAAATTGGGGCCTATAAAGCCAATTTTGAACGTGAAGTACAGCTTTCTACCGATGAATTTATTTCACATACGACCGATAGCACTCATACTCAGGCATTACGAACCAAGAAGATAACGGATCGTCGAAAACTCTTCTTTACAGCCTTGAAGCGGCTGGAGAAGCCCTTTTTTTACCATGTTGTTGAAGGAGAAAAAATTGGCTTTACCTCTCAAAAACTCCTTGATGAGTCAAAATGCACCGCTTGTGAAATGTGCTATCGTATTTGTCCTA